>OGOU01003152.1_pt1 | contig 10886 bp, 14 predicted proteins | sample 1552721 | NCBI WGS metagenome assembly OGOU01 (sample SAMEA2580176, study PRJEB22360) | human gut metagenome | biome: human gut; feature: human-associated habitat; material: faeces | place: Denmark | collected 2008/2010 | reverse complement strand
GGTTCTTTATAAGTACCATAATACCATGCCGGAACACCTTAAAAAATATGTAAATCGAAGAATTAACTCATCTTATTTCACGGATTATGATAAAACACATATTACCAGCTATAAATCTCTACTTGTTCACAAAAAGATATAAAAAAGACCATCTACTGCTTGTTTACGGTAAATGATCTTTTCATTGCAATATTTAATTAAATATCATACTGAGCCGATTGTTCACGTATCAATTTACATGTTTCTCATTGTATTGCTCGCCCTATTATAAATACAATTTGTTTTCCTTCCTACTGGAACAAACCTTTTTCATTTTCAGTCCAGCGATAAAACTGACAAGCTTACTGTAATTTCTTGCTTTCTTCGGACAGACTGCTACACAGTGCATACAAGAAATACACTTATCCTTATCGGTCATCTTCGGATTGTCCAACGGAATGGCACCTGCCGGGCATTCTTTTGCGCACAGACCGCAGGAAGTGCATTTTCCATTTGCAACAGGTTTGAGTGGAACACCACCATATTCTCGATATGGTCTGTTTCCCGGAAATGCAGGTGTCCTTTGTGCTTCGCTGTTTTGCATAATCTTTGCGGCAAATTCCAGCAATTCCTTTTCATCCTGCTGATCCGGGCGTCCGGTTCCAAATTGGTGCATCAGGGAATGCTCTGCGACTGCCTCCATTCCTGCGATACATACAAATCCTGATGCCTCCAGAACATCCTGTAGTTCCAATAGAGTATCATCAATCATACGGTTTCCAAATACTGCCACAAGAATTGCTTTCGTACCATCTGCCTTTACTTTGCGGAACATATCCGTTACAACTGATGGAATGCGTCCACCGTAAGACGGTACAGCAACCAAACATAGGTCCTTTTTTTCAAATTTCACCTTCATGAGTTTATTTGGTTCTTTAATTAGGTCGATTTCTTCAGCATCCAGCTTCGTCCCTTTCGCAACAATATCTGCTACTTTCTCTGTACCTCCTGTCGGGCTGAAAAATATGTTATAAAATCTCATAATGATCCTCCTACTGATTCCGATTTGTTTATTGTCCTTTTATAACGGTTGACCAATTGTTTTCAATAGTCTTTATATGTTTGAAAGGAATTCTTCTATCAAACTATTTATCATCTCCGGTTTATCTGTATTAGAATTATGACCGGCCCCTTCAATCCACTTTAAAGGAATTTTCGTTTTTCGATGCCATTCTCTGTTATACCTTATGCATGAACCGGCATGATCCTTTGTACCACATATCAACAGGGAAGGACATTTGATTTCATATGGCAGATCCTTTTCCATTGCCTCTGCCAGAATACGAAATCCATGCCCGGCAATTTGGGCATAACGATGCTGATCACCATCATAGACCAGCATCATTTCCTTCATCAGATTTCTGCCATAATTAGAAGTTGCAACTCCCTCAGTTCCGGATTTCAAAAGCAACTTCCATGGGTAATGTGCATATACTGGTTCCATTTTTTTCAGAAGCCAGATCTCCACTGCTGTCACATAGTTTCTCTGGAGCGGTGCTGAATCAATGGAAATAAAACCTGCCAGCCGGTCAGGATACAATTGTGCATAAGCCTGTCCCACATATCCTCCCATTGATTGACCGATTATAATTGGTTTTATGATTTCTTCTTTTTCAAGAATCCCATTCAGCCATTTTGCCTTATCAAACAGATCAAAGTCAAAGCGGAACGGCCAGGAAGAGGCATGAGCCGGTGCATCCCATACAATAATATTATATTTTCCATCGAAGTACTCAACCTGTTTATCAAATAATCTATGGTCAGCAGTCAACCCCGGAAGCAATACAAGCGTCGTTGTATCCAAACTCAGAATACTTGACCAATAGTGAATCGTTCCACAAGGAGTTTGATATGTACTTTCTTTCAACAAGTTCACCTCCACAATTTCTCTGATAAATATTGTTTATATTAGTCTTATTATTTAGAGGTGCTGATTCTGGCACTTCCAGAGGTGTTGATTTGGTAACCTCAGAGATGCTGAAATCGCAACCTCTTGAGGTACATTCTATCTGCTCAGAAGTGCCGAAATCCGCACTTCTGGAAAGTATCTTCTTTTCTGCAGAAGTTCCTGTTTCGATAGCCCTGGCGTTCATATAAATCCGTTCCTAAGAAGTTTAGTAAAACATCTCTTGACCAATTGTTTTCAATAGTCTTTCTGATATAAAACAATGCCTTTGCAGAATTTCCTTTGCATTTATCAAGTATTATTTTGTTATGTCCCCATGGTATTCTAAAAATGATTTGTAAATCATCCCCAACTTGGGGACGATTTGCATCTGTAATCAATTCGTCCTCAACCTGAGGACAAATCACTGCGTCAGGATACATCTCATAAAAATATCTCATATATTTCAAATTAGTTGGAGAAAATGATTTCACATCTGGCAAAATGGATTTCAAATCGTCACTCACCGTTTTATAAAATCTTGTTCCATATCCAAACTGTTCACTCATAGATGAAATGCCCTTACCAAGTTTCCAATAAAATCTTAGCATCTCATCATTTATCTTCATAGAAGCCCTGATTTGGCTTTTTCTAAAATCAGTGGATATTCCGGCAATCCACTCTTTATATTCATTATCAGCCTTAAACAATTCACTCATATATAATCCTTTCTACTGTGTCAGTTCGACAATTGCCGAGTTTACAGTTTCTTTATAGGATGTCTAATGACCGTTTTCCATTTTTCTAGGGCAACCTTTCTTGCATCAGACAGATATATTTCATGATGTAATCTTTCCATATTCATATCATTAACATATCCATTCTGCTCCAAATACGCATCCATAATGCGGATTTGCAACTATTGTCTTCTCTACTTTTTTTCTCTTATATCTATATATGCTATTTTTGATTCTAATCTTTAATGGTTGCTTTTTTGAATGTCCTGCTATAAAAATGCTTGTAGGACCATCTGCACCACCTATGATTGAAATCGCATTTTTACTTTTTTGTTTCATTCGCCTTTTCCTCACAAATCCCGATTTCTATTTTTGTTTCCATAGCATGGTGTACTCTTTTTCACCAGTAGCTTCATCCAAACCTTCACATTGAATAATGAACCCTTCTCTTTGGTAAAAAGAAATTGCTCTGGCATTCTTCTGGTATACATTTAATCGTAAGCTAACTTTTTTATCCTTAATATAATCTAATAAAAGCTTACCTATGCCACATGACTGCATTTCATCGGAGACAAAAATACCTTCGATATATTCATCATTTAGTCCTACAAATCCTTGTATCATTTTATCTGCTTCAAACACATAGACTTCGGATTGTGACATCATTTCTTTCACTAATTCATAATTACTTTTCCAGTATTGATTGGAAATAAAATAATGTGCTTTCAGATTTGTCTTTAACCATATGTCAGCGACTCTATCGATATCTCCGTTCAGCAACTTTCTAATCATAACAAATATTCTCCACAACTACATCCTTTATGCTTTTCTCTTTTTTCCATTCTATCACAAGCTCACCATTAATCATCAATTTTTTGATATTTTTTCTTTTCCCCCACTGTAAAACAGCCTCTGAGCGTTTCGTTATATAGAGGGATACAAATAAGAGCAAGATCCACCCATGTTTAACAGTATTGCCGTTTGGCATCCTGTTCTCCTATGGGATTTATCTTGATGGGGATCTCCCCATACCCTCTCAATAACAGACGTTTCACTTGTGGATCCTTAACAAACTTACCGAAGAAGAAAATTAATAATATATTTGGTGGCTACACCCCCAAGCCCCTGTAGAATAAATAACGCCAGTACTGGATATCAAAAATCCCGCACCGGCGTTATTTATTAAAATATTTTGTTTTTTAATCTTCAACACTCTCTACTGAAACTTCTTTTTTCTTCCTACTTTTACCAGAAATCATCTTGTGTCCTGTATAAATAGCCATAATCATGCAAAGCAAAGAACTTGCTGCAAAGTACTTATGGCCTTCTTTTGATCCCTTATAACCTGTATAAAAAGTTCCAAGCATTGTAATCAGTGCACCGATAGACCAATATTTATGTGATTTCATTCAGATACCTCCTGCCGTTTTTCTTAATCATATACCTTTTAAAAGATATATACAAATTGATACGTGAACAATCGGTGTCAGGACAGAGAAAAAAACAGCTTACCATCTATTGATAGCTGCCCTTTTCTCTGGACTGCACACCGATTTTTACCGATTGAACAAAATCGCGTCACTCCAGACGATACAGTATGGAGTTTCAATCGATTTCCTTCTTCTTGATTTTACCAAAGAATCTATGCATTGGAAACTGATTCCATCATATATTCAAAATAGTAACCTGTCTTATCGAATGAAGGGTACACTTAATAAGCCTTCTTTCAGGAGGCTGTTTTTCAGTATTCAAATTCCTTCACTCAAGTCAACATATAGCGTCCTCGAAGCGATAATGAATGAAGATTTCCTCCACAGGCTTCACATTTACAGATATCCTTTTTGTAAAGGATCATCAGCTTTTCCGCACAGGTTTTGCCTCGGAGTTTTGAAATATATTGAATGCAGTTGAGAAGCTTCCGGCAGTGTGCCATCTTTTCTTTCTTGTTCCTACAGGAAAGCAGGCCATAGTGGCGAATTCGGACAAAACCTTTAGGGAGCACATGCATTAGAAACATTCGCAGAAACTCTGTTCCTTTAATGGTTTGTTCGATATATTTACCGCCATTCTTGTAATCCTTTACGAGGTAGGTAACAGTTTCATCTGTCATGCTGACAATTCTACGGTTACTGATAGCGATACGATGAGTGTAACGGCCAAGGTAGTGGATCACAGAATCCGCTCCATTGAATGCCTCCTTCGTATATACAACCCAGTTCTTATCGTAGAGGGAATTCAGTAAAGCTTTGAATTCATAATGATTTTTCAAATGTGCTGCCGTTCCATGATACTCAAGTTTTTTATCTTCCCAGAATTGTTTCAGCTCACGAAGATAATACTTTTTGAAGACGGCAGACATGACCTTAACCGGAAAGAAAAACTTCTTTCCTTTATCCTTCCACTTGTTTGCAGCATCAAGTCCACCGCCAAGAACAATGGTGTGGAGATGAGGATGATAATTCATCCTGGAGCCCCAAGTATGAAGTACGCAGATATATCCAATCCTTGCTCCAAGATGCTTCGGATCCGCAGACAGTTCTTCCATTGTTTGATGTGCTGCATGGTACAAAGCATCATAAAGGAGTTTCTGATTTGAATAAATCAGGGAATATAATTCTTCAGGAACTGTAAAAACCGTATGAAAGTATGGAACATCCAGTACATTTTCCTGCTGTTTGTCAATCCATTCATCGACCTCCATTCCTTGACACATGGGGCAGTGACGGTTCTTGCATGAATTATAATGAATATATTTCTTGTGACAGTTTTCGCATTCGCTTAAATTGGCTCCCATTTCAAGAGTATGGCATTTGGAGATACACAGTGCCGTTAGTTGCTGTTGGGGAGAAAAGTTGTGTGTCTCACAGTATTGCGGAAGAAATCGATGGAATACATCCTGAATGGTGATGTCATGATTCATTTGCATCACCTGCGTTTCTCTTAGATTTATGTCCTCGTTTTTTTTTGACAGGATGATCAAGCGGACTCTTTATTCCCATAACAGTTTTATTGGATATGTGGATGTATACCTGTGTTGATTCCAGACAGCGGTGTCCAAGCATTGCTTGTACATAGTTGATAGGGACACCTTGTTCAATCATGTGACTTGCAAAGGAATGGCGAAGCGTATGCGGATGTGCTTCAATGCCCGCTGTTTTTCCTACTGCCCTGAGCATGATTTCAACACCACTCACTTTTAGTAGTTCATGAGGAGCATCTAAAGAAACAAAAAGATACTCTCTTTTTACCGGATAACTTCTCCAGTATTCTTTTAGTAAATCAAGGGCTCTTTCTGAAAGAATCGTCCATCTATCACGATGATTCTTCCCTTTGGAAATATATACCTGCATAGTGCTCATATAGATATCTTCAGGTTTAAGAGAGACAAGTTCTCCTACACGCATTCCAGATGAATAAAGCAGGGCAATGATTGCTTTGTTACGGATCTGGGTTGCAGAATTGATTAACTTTTCAATTTCTTCAAGAGAAAGCACTTTCGGAAGCTTTACATCCAATCGCATTCTTGGAACAATGTCTTGATCCCATGGAATGTGTAAGACATGTTTGTATAGAAAGCAAATGGAAGAATTATAAAAGTTGCAGGTTGCAGATGAAAGACCGGAATTACGTTTTTCCAGTATAAATGATCTGGCATCCTGAAGGGATAAATCTTCCATTGGTTTATGGCCTGTCCACTTCATAAAGTGACGTATGTTGTTGATATAGGTATCTGCAGTTCGGGAGGACCTGTTACGAATCAGGCATTCCTCTCTGAGCTTGTTAAAATATTTTTCGTACATAATAAACCTCCATGATACTAGTAACGTTAATGAGTCACTGCCATCATGGAGGTCCACGTATTAAAGATACCCTCTTGAGAAAAAGAGATTCTGGTGTTATTCTATTCATGGCAGTGTTAATGATGATCCTGTTCGATTGTTATTTTGTGGTGATTTAACAATACTACTTTTAGGGCTCATTATCTACTGCCTTTTTAAGTTAAAGAGAAAACTGCGCCACAGCCTTCGCAGGCCATCGCGCAGCGATTTAGTTCAATTCCGATTTGTCTGTTTCATGTTATACACAGTATAATTCCATTTTATAAAATATTCAATTAAAAAGGTATGCGAATATTTTTTATTTCCGCATACCCATTTATCACTTTATTCTTTTACATATCGAATTAACTCACCAATTTCACATTCAAAATAGTTGCATAGTTTACAGATTAAATTTGCGTCCAGTCTTTGAAATTCATTTCTGCAATATCTATTGAAATTTGACCTTGGGATATCGAGTTCCTTACAAATCATATTCTTACTGATACCTTTTTCTTGTAACAGTTCTTCTATTCTTAATTCTAAATGTCCATAATTCATGTTCCGCACCTCTACATAAAGTATATTTATTAAATCTTTATGTAGTAATTCACTATATAGTGAGGTACTATATAGTCAGTCCCTTGTTAATAACACAAAAGAGGTATGTACATGAAAAAGAAAATCATAGCAACAATCACAATGCTCTGTTTACTGACCGTTCTCTATAATTATCTCAGACTGCCGGACTATCATATTACTAACAGCATATCCTTTAGCAGTGCAGATACCAGAGATACTGAATTGACTGTAATTGTTTACAAATGTTGGGGAATTGATGGAGTAATCAAAGACATTGAAAACGAACATAACAAAATTAATGGTACACCTACCACCTTGGAAATCAAGCTCTATTATCCAACTTATTACTTGCACAATAATAGCAAACCATTCCGAACTACAACCATTGAATATAATAAAAAAGAATAGCACTCTATTACTGCTTTTGAAGTAGTATCGGCTATTCCCTCTCCTTATATTCTTTTGTTCGTATTTTCGCAAACTAACGTTCCGCAAGGATGCCCAGTGCGACGGTTCCTAACAGGGCGGCGGGTCGACTGGGCAAGTGGTCGGCTGAGAAGCATTTTCTACTCAACGACATATTTAACGTTTGATTCTCTCCGTCCCTCATATTTCTCCTGTGCCAACAGTTTATCAAGAAATTCTGACACTTCTTCCATGTCTTCACTGTCTATCAAATCCAGTTTTATCAATACATCAAGGTCTGTCTGATTCTTCGGTTGTATTGAGATCGGCTGAGATGTATCCACAACCACTTTCAACTTTTTTATCTTATTTGCTGTTTCAATATCCGTAGTCAATCCCATAACATGACTTTTACTCACACCGAATATCTGTGATAATTTTTCCCATATAGATTCATCTCTCGGTGTTCCGTTTCCATTTTCATAGTTCGTAAGCATACTTTGTGAAATGCCTAATTCTTTTGCAAGTTCCGCAACGGTTATATTCTTTTCTTTCCGCAATTCTTTTATTTTATTCATAGCGAACCTCCTTTATAAGCACATTATATTTCATCAAATTTTCTCTGTCAATCTTTTTATCGGATATTCAGATATTTTCTATTGACATTCTGCAATGCTTGTTTTATCATAAGATTATCTTAATATCTGATAATCAGATATCTATAAGGAGGTGAAACGATGATTAGAGGAAATGACTTTATTTTAAATCCAGACAAACTGCAAGAGGAATTTCAGTTAGTAGAAGTTTCTGACTGGGTAGACTTTTCTACAAAAGAAAAATTAGGATTCTACTATACAGTTCTTCTTCCAAAATTAAAGTTTGAAAAAGTCAAAGTAGGCATTAAAGCTAACACAGCGATTGTTACCAACGAAGAACTTGAACAAAAAGGGCAGATTCCAGTCTCATTTGATGGATTACATACTTGGGCTAGTCTCTATAATGGACGTCTTTCTGTCAAAGCAGAAGCTTCCAATATCAGAAAAGTGGGAATGAAATAATTTCCCTACTATGTCAGCCAGTCAGTGCCGGACAACGTCATAGGTGCTGAACTGGCTGACCTCTATACTTGATATATAAAACAACATCTTCCGAAAACAATCGGAACATTCATTACAAAAATTGGGATATGAGGTGAGATTCGTGAGCAAAACAAAAGAGTGTTTTGCATACAATACGAAAATCATTGAAACTCCTACTACAAAAGAAGTATATATTTACGAAAACCCTATTTTTATTCACTCGAAAGAAAAGGCAGATTTAACAGACACAAGTAACCGAAAAAAATTTGATGAAATGTCAGCTCATAAGCAATATGACAGTTTAAAACGCAAGCAGAAGCATTACGAACAGGCTCGTTGGGATATTGCCCGTATTGTTGACTGCAACTTTGATAACAAAACAAAATTTGTAACGCTGACATTTAAAGAAAACATTCAGGAAATCCTGATAACTAACCGAGAATTTAAGTATTTTATCCAGCGATTAAATTATTATTTGTACCATACCAAAACCCAGTTATTAAAATACCTTGCAACGTGGGAGAAACAGAAGCGTGGAGCAATCCATTATCATGTTATTTTCTTTGATTTTCCGTATATAGCAAAAGAAAAATTACAGAATTTATGGTCACATGGATTTATTAAAATCAATCGCATTGATGTAGACAGCAAAGAAAACAGAGGTCGTTATCTTAGCAAGTATTTTGGAAAAGACCTTGATTTGAAAGAACATAAGAAAAAAGCCTTTTTTAAATCTCAAAATCTGAAAGTTCCACACGAAACAAAAGTCATGCTGACCGAAGACATTTTACATGACTTACAAAAAGAAAATATCGTCTTTCAGAAAGAATACACAAGGCAAATTTACGATACCAACGCTTTCTTATCTACTGGTTCATGCTTAAAGGACAGCAGTGTTATCTACATCAAAATTAAAAAAGAAAATCCTTGCGTAAAGGGGGAATCTTATGGATAATCCCGTTACGTTTTCAGATATAACATTATTGAATACGTTAGCCACCTGTGCTAACATGACCACAGATGAAGTCTTCAAAGATTTTAAAATTATGGCAAATAAAAAAATCTTGAAGAATCACAAATATGAAATTTATTACTCGGAATCAGAAAAAAGCTGGCGTACTTATTTACCCGATGAAACCAAACCTAACAAACGCCGTCCTGTTAAGAGGAAGAGTAAAGAGAACCTTGAAAAAGAAATCATCAGATTTTATATCGAAAAGCAGAAAGCTGAAAACCGTCAGAATGTCACACTAGAAGAATTATATGCTGAATGGCTTTTGTATAAAAGAGATTATACTTCCGTAAAAGCAAAAACAATTCAAGAATATGTATCTGAATGGAATAGATTTTTCAAAGATACAGAACTTGTTAAAATGAAGATAGGCGAAATCAAACCAATCACGCTTATCCGCTTTTTCAGAGAAGCTACAAAAGACCGACAGTTCACGCACAAGCGAGTCAGTAATGCCCGTTCTGTTTTGAATGGAATAATGAGTTATGCGATCGAAGAAGAAATTATATCACATAATCCTGTCTCTGATGTGAATTTCAAACAGTTTACCTATAAGCCAGTAGAAGTACAAAGTGACAATGTATTTTCCCGTGATGATACGCATAAGTTATTAAATTATCTTCGGTGTATCATAGAGCCATATTCTCTTGCAATACAGTTATCTTTCTATCTGTTTATCCGTGTTGGAGAAACAAAAGCTATCCGTTGGGAAGATATTGACTACAATAACAGGCTTGTATATCTTCACAGACAGGCGACCTGTGAACGTACATTGAATGATGATTTAACATTCTCAAGCCGAAAAGTAAAAGTAGTAAATCAAATGAAAGGAAATACTTCTCATGGATTCCGTAAACAGTTCCTTACAGACGAAGCACTTAAAATTCTTCACAAAGCAAAGGAATTAAATCCAAATGGAATATATGTCTTTGAACCCAACGGCGAGATTATGACAACAGACAGCTTTAATCGCCGTTTGAAGAAATATTGCAAAAAAGCCGGTGTTCCTTATCATTCCAGTCATAAAATCCGCTTTTACAATGCTTCAACAGCTTTTGACGGAAATAATCTTACAACCCTTAGTTATTTAATGGGACATAGTGAGACAGCTACAACATTGCATTACTTGCGGAATGTCAATAAGAGGAAGAATGACAGGCTTGCTTTTCAGAATCTTGGTATTTCATCATAAAGTGTTCAAAGGTGTTCAAACATTTTAAAACAAAAAAATAAGAGAAACGCTGTAAATTCAACGTTTCTCCCATTTTTAACTAATGCCGCAGACCGGAATCGAACCGGTACGGGTATCACTACCCACGGGATTTTAAG
>OGOU01003151.1_pt1 | contig 10886 bp, 8 predicted proteins | sample 1552721 | NCBI WGS metagenome assembly OGOU01 (sample SAMEA2580176, study PRJEB22360) | human gut metagenome | biome: human gut; feature: human-associated habitat; material: faeces | place: Denmark | collected 2008/2010 | reverse complement strand
CTGCGACGGTTGAAGGTTGTGAGCAAGCCGATGCCGTGCTGTTTGGCTCGGTAGGCGGTCCGAAATGGGAACATTTACCACCAGACCAGCAACCAGAACGCGGCGCGCTGTTGCCTTTGCGTAAGCACTTCAAATTATTCAGCAACCTGCGCCCGGCAAAACTGTATCAGGGGCTGGAAGCATTCTGTCCGCTGCGTGCAGACATTGCCGCTAACGGCTTCGACATCCTGTGCGTGCGCGAACTGACCGGCGGCATCTATTTCGGTCAGCCAAAAGGCCGCGAAGGTAGCGGACAATATGAAAAAGCGTTTGATACCGAGGTGTATCACCGTTTTGAGATCGAGCGTATTGCCCGCATCGCGTTTGAATCTGCTCGTAAACGTCGCCACAAAGTCACCTCAATCGACAAAGCTAACGTGCTGCAATCCTCTATTTTATGGCGTGAAATCGTCAACGAGATCGCCACGGAATACCCGGATGTCGAACTGGCGCATATGTACATCGACAACGCCACCATGCAGCTGATTAAAGATCCATCACAGTTTGACGTTCTGCTGTGCTCCAACCTGTTTGGCGACATTCTGTCTGACGAGTGCGCAATGATCACTGGCTCGATGGGGATGTTGCCTTCCGCCAGCCTGAACGAGCAAGGTTTTGGTCTGTATGAACCGGCAGGCGGCTCAGCACCAGATATCGCAGGCAAAAACATCGCCAACCCGATTGCGCAAATTCTGTCGCTGGCACTGCTGCTGCGCTACAGCCTGGATGCCGATGATGCGGCTTGCGCCATTGAACGCGCCATTAACCGCGCATTAGAAGAAGGCATTCGCACTGGGGATTTAGCCCGTGGCGCTGCCGCCGTTAGTACCGATGAAATGGGCGATATCATTGCCCGCTATGTGGCAGAAGGGGTGTAATCATGGCTAAAACGTTATACGAAAAATTATTCGACGCTCACGTAGTGTACGAAGCCGAAAACGAAACCCCGCTGTTATATATCGACCGCCACCTGGTGCATGAAGTGACCTCACCGCAGGCGTTTGATGGTCTGCGCGCCCACGGTCGCCCGGTACGTCAGCCGGGCAAAACCTTCGCCACCATGGATCACAACGTCTCTACTCAGACGAAAGACATTAATGCCTGCGGTGAAATGGCGCGCATCCAGATGCAGGAGCTGATTAAAAACTGCAAAGAATTTGGCGTCGAGCTGTATGACCTGAATCACCCGTATCAGGGGATCGTCCACGTAATGGGGCCGGAACAGGGCGTCACCTTGCCGGGGATGACCATTGTCTGCGGCGACTCGCATACCGCCACCCACGGCGCGTTTGGCGCACTGGCCTTTGGTATCGGCACTTCCGAAGTTGAACACGTACTGGCAACACAAACCCTGAAACAGGGCCGTGCGAAGACCATGAAAATTGAAGTCCAGGGCAAAGCCGCGCCGGGCATTACAGCAAAAGATATCGTGCTGGCAATTATCGGTAAAACTGGCAGCGCAGGCGGCACCGGGCATGTGGTGGAGTTTTGCGGCGAAGCAATTCGTGATTTAAGCATGGAAGGTCGTATGACCCTGTGCAATATGGCAATCGAAATGGGCGCAAAAGCCGCTCTGGTTGCACCGGACGAAACCACCTTTAACTATGTCAAAGGCCGTTTGCATGCGCCGAAAGGCAAAGATTTCGACGACGCCGTTGCCTACTGGAAAACCCTGCAAACCGACGAAGGCGCAACTTTCGATACCGTTGTCACTCTGCAAGCAGAAGAAATTTCACCGCAGGTCACCTGGGGCACCAATCCAGGCCAGGTGATTTCCGTGAACGACAATATTCCCGATCCGGCTTCGTTTGCCGATCCGGTTGAACGCGCGTCGGCAGAAAAAGCGCTGGCCTATATGGGGCTGAAACCGGGCATTCCGCTGACCGAAGTGGCTATCGACAAAGTGTTTATCGGTTCCTGTACCAACTCGCGCATTGAAGATTTACGCGCGGCAGCGGAGATCGCCAAAGGGCGAAAAGTCGCGCCAGGCGTGCAGGCACTGGTGGTTCCCGGCTCTGGCCCGGTAAAAGCCCAGGCGGAAGCGGAAGGTCTGGATAAAATCTTTATTGAAGCCGGTTTTGAATGGCGCTTGCCTGGCTGCTCAATGTGTCTGGCGATGAACAACGACCGTCTGAATCCGGGCGAACGTTGTGCATCCACCAGCAACCGTAACTTTGAAGGCCGCCAGGGGCGCGGCGGGCGCACGCATCTGGTCAGCCCGGCAATGGCTGCCGCTGCTGCTGTGACCGGACATTTCGCCGACATTCGCAACATTAAATAAGGAGCACACCATGGCAGAGAAATTTATCAAACACACAGGCCTGGTGGTTCCGCTGGATGCCGCCAATGTCGATACCGATGCAATCATCCCGAAACAGTTTTTGCAGAAAGTGACCCGTACGGGTTTTGGCGCGCATCTGTTTAACGACTGGCGTTTTCTCGATGAAAAAGGCCAACAGCCAAACCCGGACTTCGTGCTGAACTTCCCGCAGTATCAGGGCGCTTCCATTTTGCTGGCACGAGAAAACTTCGGCTGTGGCTCCTCGCGTGAGCACGCGCCCTGGGCATTGACCGACTACGGTTTTAAAGTGGTGATTGCGCCGAGTTTTGCTGACATCTTCTACGGCAATAGCTTTAACAACCAGCTGCTGCCGGTGAAATTAAGCGATGCAGAAGTGGACGAACTGTTTGCGCTGGTGAAAGCCAATCCGGGGATCCATTTCGACGTGGATCTGGAAGCGCAAGAGGTGAAAGCGGGAGAGAAAACCTATCGCTTTACCATCGATGCCTTCCGCCGCCACTGCATGATGAACGGTCTGGACAGTATTGGGCTTACCTTGCAGCACGACGACGCCATTGCCGCTTATGAAGCAAAACAACCTGCGTTTATGAATTAATCCCCTTGCCCGGTCAAATGACCGGGCTTTCCGCTATCGTCCACGTCATCAAACGTCTTTAACCTTTGCGGTTAAAAATAATGCGACAACAGAAATAACCGCAATTACCCAGTAGACAGCAAAGTGCCCCCAACTTTGTGCAATTGCTCCCTGAATAACGCCAGCCAGAATTACCCCGGTAGAAATACTGTTAGTAAATAAGGTGGTAGCTGCCCCCGCTCTTCCAGGCATTAAATCCTGAAACCATAGCATCCCAATACCCGCAACAATGCCGATAAATACAGCGTTAAAAAGTTGCAGCGTCATCAACGCCATACGGCTATGAAAGAAAATCAATCCGGTGTAAAACAGTACTCCTGCCGCCACTGCTATGACCATCATTCGCCGCTTACCATAACGTTTGACATAGTAGCCAGCCAGAATCATTGCTGGTATTTCCAGTCCAGCTGCCGTCCCCATCAGGAAACCCGCCAGTTTGTCTGGCAATCCTAACTCGCTACTGATCCACAACGGCATATCAATAATGTACATGGTGTTGCAGGTCCACATTAACGTCGAGGCGACAAATAACATCCGTACGTTACTATCCTGCCAGCCACCTTGCATTGATAAAGCATTTTCCGACGGCAGTTCTACCCGCGCCACAGACGGAAGCATAAATGCAATCAATACCAGACTGAGTGTGAATATCCCGGCGGCAATCGAAAACATCACCGTAAAGCCGTAATTCAACGCCAGCATAAAGGCCAACGGTGGACCGATAACCCATGCCAGAGAAAGCTGCGCACGCATCACCGAGCTAAACATCACCACTTCTCGCGCCGAGTTATCCGCATATTCCCGCGCCAGAGCAAATAACTGTGGCATTGCCGTATTGGCCAGAGATGCCAGAAGCACACCACAGGTGATAAGCGTCAGATAATGACGATTAAATGCAAACAATAGCGCATTGCCGATAGCCATCAAACAGCAAAATATAATCAGTTTTCGCCGATCGCCCTGACTGTCAGAACGTTTTGCCAACCAGAGGCTTACGCCGATCCCAGCAATAGCATTCACCGTATAAAAGAGTCCGATCCAGAAAGGTTGCGCGCCAACCTCACGACTCAGAAATAAGCTCAATGTAGGAGCCTGTAGCGCCCCGGCCACCCCCATCATAAAAGCGACCAGCATAAATGCCGCGTAAACACCGTTCATACGGCGAGCCATCGTCATTATCCAGATCATACGTTCCCTTTTTAGCGCGGCGAGAATAAAAAAAACCAGCAGGTATAATCTGCTGGCGGGTGATTTTACACCAATACTCAGTCACACATGATGCAGGCAAGTCAACTTTCAGAATTGCGGTCATCCCACTGCATCAGTTCTTCAAGCATGGTTAATCGTTGTGGGACGCTTAACCAACGCAACCAGCACAACTTCGCTGTCGCGGTAAAATAGTGCTGATAAAACTGACGCATGGGGCACCTCCTTGCTTCATCGTTAGGAATTATTGACTTAATATAGGGAAAATAAAATTGCTGTCTTTTGCGCAGGAGTTCCCCTTTTATGCCATCTGCTCGTCTGCAACAACAGTTCATCCGCCTGTGGCAATGCTGCGAGGGTAAATCGCAGGACACAACGCTCAACGAACTGGCAGCGTTATTGTGCTGCTCGCGTCGTCATATGCGCACCCTGCTCAACACCATGCAGGATCGCGGCTGGCTGACGTGGGAAGCGGAAGTCGGGCGTGGTAAACGCTCGCGTCTGACATTCCTCTATACCGGGCTGGCGCTTCAGCAACAGCGGGCGGAAGACCTGCTGGAGCAGGATCGTATCGACCAACTAGTGCAGTTGGTTGGCGACAAAGCGACTGTGCGGCAAATGCTGGTTTCTCATCTGGGCCGCAGCTTCCGCCAGGGGCGGCACATCCTGCGCGTGCTCTACTATCGTCCGTTGCGTAATCTGCTACCTGGCAGCGCATTGCGCCGTTCCGAAACCCATATTGCCCGGCAAATCTTCAGTTCGCTAACGCGCATAAATGAGGAAAATGGGGAACTGGAAGCAGACATCGCCCACCACTGGCAGCAAATATCACCGCTTCACTGGCGTTTCTTTTTGCGTCCAGGAGTCCATTTTCATCATGGTCGTGAACTGGAAATGGACGACGTGATCGCCTCTTTAAAACGAATCAATACGCTGCCGCTCTATTCGCATATTGCGGACATTGTGTCGCCGACGCCCTGGACGCTGGATATCCATCTCACGCAACCGGACCGCTGGTTACCGTTACTGCTGGGACAAGTTCCGGCGATGATCCTGCCGCGCGAATGGGAAACCCTCAGTAACTTTGCCAGCCATCCCATCGGCACCGGTCCGTATGCGGTGATCCGCAACACCACCAATCAACTGAAAATTCAGGCATTCGATGACTTCTTCGGTTACCGGGCATTAATCGATGAAGTTAACGTCTGGGTTCTGCCGGAAATTGCCGACGAGCCAGCTGGAGGTCTGATGCTAAAAGGTCCACAGGGCGAGGAAAAAGAGATTGAAAGCCGCCTGGAGGAAGGTTGCTACTATTTACTGTTCGACAGCCGCACCCATCGCGGGGCGAATCAGCAAGTCAGGGACTGGGTAAGCTATGTGCTTTCTCCAACTAATCTGGTCTATTTCGCTGAGGAACAGTACCAGCAACTGTGGTTCCCGGCTTATGGACTGCTCCCCCGTTGGCACCATGCCCGCACCATAAAGAGCGAAAAACCGGCTGGCCTGGAAAGCCTCACCCTGACCTTTTATCAGGATCACAGTGAGCATCGGGTGATTGCCGGGATCATGCAGCAGATTCTGGCAAGTCACCAGGTCACGCTGGAAATCAAAGAGATCAGCTACGATCAGTGGCATGAAGGAGAGATCGAGAGCGATATCTGGCTTAATAGCGCCAACTTTACGCTGCCGCTGGATTTTTCGCTGTTCGCGCACTTGTGCGAGGTGCCGCTGCTCCAACACTGTATTCCGATCGACTGGCAAGCCGACGCCGCCCGCTGGCGCAATGGCGAAATGAACCTGGCGAACTGGTGCCAGCAACTGGTCGCCAGTAAAGCAATGGTGCCGCTTATCCACCACTGGCTGATCATTCAGGGACAACGCAGTATGCGCGGCCTGCGTATGAATACCCTCGGCTGGTTCGATTTTAAATCAGCGTGGTTTGCGCCGCCGGATCCATGATTGCTGGTAGATAACAAAATCACTACACTAACGCCGTTCTCAACGGGGTGCCACGCAAACGCGTGCGCTGAGAAAATACCCGTCGAACCTGATCCGGATAACGCCGGCGAAGGGATTTGAGGCTCCTTCTCAAGTCCTTTGCCACTCTTTTTTGAGGTGCAAAGTGTTAAAAAAATGTCTTCCCCTGCTGTTGCTGTGCACAGCGCCCGTTTTCGCTAAACCCGTTCTGACTGTTTATACCTACGATTCCTTCGCCGCCGACTGGGGGCCTGGTCCAAAGATCAAAAAAGCTTTTGAAGCCGACTGTAACTGCGAACTGAAACTGGTGGCGCTGGAAGATGGCGTTTCGCTTCTCAACCGTCTACGGATGGAAGGCAAAAATAGTAAAGCCGATGTGGTGCTGGGGCTGGATAACAATCTGTTAGACGCCGCCAGTAAAACCGGACTATTTGCCAAAAGCGGTGTGGCAGCGGATGCCGTTAACGTTCCCGGCGGCTGGAATAATGACACTTTCGTCCCGTTTGATTACGGCTATTTCGCCTTCGTCTATGACAAGAACAAACTGAAAAACCCGCCGCAAAGCCTGAAAGAATTGGTTGAGAGCGATCAAAACTGGCGGGTGATTTATCAGGATCCGCGCACCAGTACGCCGGGGCTGGGCCTGCTGTTGTGGATGCAAAAAGTCTATGGCGATGACGCCCCACAAGCCTGGCAAAAACTGGCGAAGAAAACCGTCACGGTCACCAAAGGCTGGAGCGAAGCCTACGGCCTGTTTTTAAAAGGTGAAAGCGATCTGGTACTGAGTTACACCACCTCTCCGGCTTATCACATTCTCGAAGAGAAAAAAGATAACTACGCCGCCGCGAACTTTAGCGAAGGTCACTATCTGCAGGTGGAAGTCGCCGCCCGCACCGCTGCCAGCAAGCAGCCGGAGCTGGCGCAAAAATTCCTCCAGTTTATGGTTTCTCCGGCTTTTCAGAATGCGATCCCAACCGGTAACTGGATGTATCCGGTGGCAAATGTCACGCTGCCTGCCGGGTTTGAACAATTGACCAAACCGGCCACCACGCTGGAGTTCACACCAGCTGAAGTGGCGGCACAACGTCAGGCATGGATTAGCGAATGGCAACGCGCCGTCAGCCGTTAATTCCCGGCTGGTTAATTCCAGGTGTAAGCGCCGCCACGCTGGTGGTAGCGGTTGCGCTCGCGGCGTTTCTCGCCCTGTGGTGGAACGCGCCGCAGGGTAACTGGGTGGCAGTCTGGCAGGACAGCTACCTGTGGCATGTGGTGCGCTTCTCCTTCTGGCAGGCGTTTCTCTCGGCGCTACTCTCTGTCGTACCCGCGATATTCCTCGCCCGCGCCCTCTATCGCAGGCGCTTTCCGGGTCGGCTGGCGCTGTTGCGTCTGTGCGCAATGACCTTGATCCTCCCGGTGCTGGTTGCTGTTTTCGGCATTCTTAGCGTCTATGGTCGCCAGGGCTGGCTGGCCTCGCTCTGGCAATCACTTGGTCTGGAGTGGACCTTTTCGCCCTACGGCCTGCAAGGCATTTTGCTGGCGCACGTATTTTTTAATCTGCCGATGGCGAGCCGCTTATTACTCCAGGCACTGGAAAACATTCCCGGCGAACAACGTCAGCTTGCCGCCCAACTTGGGATGCACGGCTGGCATTTTTTCCGTTTCGTCGAATGGCCGTGGTTACGGCGACAAATCCCGCCGGTTGCCGCACTAATCTTTATGCTCTGTTTCGCCAGCTTCGCCACCGTGCTATCGCTGGGCGGCGGTCCGCAGGCAACTACTATCGAGCTGGCTATTTATCAGGCGCTGAGTTACGACTACGATCCTGCCCGCGCGGCGATGCTGGCGCTGCTCCAGATGGTGTGTTGCCTTGGGCTGGTGCTGTTGAGTCAGCGACTAAGTAAGGCCATTGCGCCCGGTACCACGCTGCTGCAAGGCTGGCGCGATCCGGACGATCGTCTGCATAGCCGCATTTGCGACACGGTGTTAATAGTGCTGGCGCTGCTGCTGTTGCTGCCACCGTTGCTGGCGGTGATCGTCGATGGGGTAAATCGCCAGTTGCCGGAAGTGCTGGCACAACCGGTGCTGTGGCAGGCGCTGTGGACCTCGTTGCGTATTGCGCTGGCGGCAGGTGTATTGTGCGTAGTGCTGACCATGATGCTGCTATGGAGCAGTCGCGAACTGCGGGCGCGGCAGAAAATGCTGGCGGGTCAGGCGCTGGAGATGAGCGGCATGTTGATCCTCGCCATGCCGGGGATTGTGCTGGCTACGGGCTTCTTTTTACTGCTCAACAACACTATCGGCCTGCCACAATCTGCTGACGGCATTGTGATTTTCACCAATGCGTTAATGGCGATCCCTTATGCGCTGAAAGTACTGGAAAACCCGATGCGCGATATCACCGCCCGCTACAGTATGTTGTGTCAGTCGCTGGGCATTGAAGGCTGGTCGCGCTTAAAAGTGGTCGAGCTGCGCGCCCTGAAACGTCCACTGGCGCAGGCGCTGGCTTTTGCCTGCGTGCTGTCGATTGGTGATTTTGGCGTAGTGGCGTTGTTCGGTAACGATGATTTCCGTACCCTGCCGTTTTATCTCTACCAGCAAATTGGCTCCTATCGCAGCCAGGACGGTGCGGTCACCGCGTTAATTCTGCTACTACTCTGTTTTCTGCTGTTTACCGTGATTGAAAAACTACCGGGGCGAAATGTTAAAACTGACTGATATCACCTGGCTTTATCACCATTTGCCGATGCGTTTTAGCTTAACGGTAGAACGCGGCGAGCAGGTGGCAATCCTCGGGCCAAGCGGCGCGGGTAAAAGTACCCTGCTGAATTTGATCGCCGGTTTTCTGACGCCAGCCAGCGGTTCGCTGACTATCGACGGCGTTGATCACACCACGACGCCGCCGTCACGCCGCCCGGTATCGATGCTGTTTCAGGAGAACAACCTGTTCAGCCACCTGACGGTCGCGCAGAACATCGGGCTGGGGCTTAATCCGGGATTGAAGCTGAACGCGGCGCAGCAGGAGAAAATGCACGCTATCGCCCGCCAGATGGGGATTGATAATTTAATGGCGCGGTTACCGGGCGAGCTTTCCGGCGGTCAGCGACAGCGCGTGGCGTTAGCGCGTTGTCTGGTGCGCGAACAGCCGATTTTATTGCTCGATGAACCGTTCTCTGCGCTCGATCCGGCGTTACGTCAGGAGATGCTGACGCTGGTGAGCACGAGCTGCCAGCAGCAAAAAATGACGCTATTGATGGTGTCGCACAGTGTGGAAGATGCGGCGCGGATCGCCACACGCTCGGTGGTGGTCGCCGACGGGCGCATCGCCTGGCAGGGTAAGACCAATGAGTTGTTGAGCGGTAAGGCGAGTGCTTCGGCACTATTGGGGATTACGGGTTAGTATGCACTGTCGGATGCGGCGTGAACGCCTTATCCGACCTACGGGTAGTGCGTTTTGTAGGCCTGATAAGACGCGGTCAGCGTCGCATCAGGCAACCCGCACAAGACTATCTCCTAACCCCCAACCACTTTACGCAAAATATCGATATACACCGGCATCAACGGGTGGCGAATTTACACCACCAGCGCGACCCCGCCGATGGCAGAAATTAACGGCGTCAGCCACAACAAACGGCCGCGCGACAAATAATGACTTAAACGATCGGTTGCTTTACCGCTGCGCCATAACCGCCAGCACAGCCAGCCACCAACCCACAAAAATACCGCCGTCGCCAGCAGCAACCATTTAAACTCACCGCTCTGCATCCCGGCAGGAATATCGATCGCCGCACCCGCCAGAATCCCCGGCAGGAAGTAAAACTGTGGCCACAGCAAGCAGCCGATAATATTCGGCGTAATAAATTTTGCCACCGGGAGATCCAGCATTCCCGCCACCATTGGCACCAGCGGACGCGTCGGGCCAACAAAGCGACCGACCAGAATGGTGAACATGCTGTGTTGATGCAACGCATGTTCAGTTTTATCGAGTAATGCTTTGTTTTTCTTCAGAAATGACCAGCGATGCAACGGCTTTTTAAAACGCCAGCCCAGCCAGAAGGAGATCCAGTCGCCCAGCAGACAACCGACGATCCCTGCCAGCCAGGCGTGCCAGAAACTTAACTCGCCGCTGCCAATCAGCGCTCCCAGCCCCGCCATCAGCACCGTACCGGGTAGAATCAAACCGACCAGCGCCAGCGACTCCAGAAAGGCCACCAACACCACCGCCATCAATGAATACACGGTGGATTGGGTAATAAAGTGTTCCAGCAATGCTTGCATAATGTGCCTGTCAAATGGACGAAGCAGGGATTCTGCAAACCCTATGCTACTCCGTCAAGCCGTCAATTGTCTGATTCGTTACCAATTATGACAACTTGACGGCTACATCATTCACTTTTTCTTCACAACCGGCACGGAACTCGCTCGGGCTGGCCCCGGTGCATTTTTTAAATACTCGCGAGAAATAGAGTTGATCGTCAAAACCAACATTGCGACCGACGGTAGCGATAGGCATCCGGGTGGTGCTCAAAAGCAGCTTCGCCTGACTAATGCGTTGGTCCTCGCGCCAGCTTAAGACGCTAATCCCTAACTGCTGGCGGAAAAGATGTGACAGACGCGACGGCGACAGGCAAACATGCTGTGCGACGCTGGCGATATCAAAATTGCTGTCAGCAAGATGATCGCTGATGTACTGACAAGCCTCGCGTACCCGATTATCCATCGGTGGATGGA
>OGOU01003148.1_pt1 | contig 10890 bp, 4 predicted proteins | sample 1552721 | NCBI WGS metagenome assembly OGOU01 (sample SAMEA2580176, study PRJEB22360) | human gut metagenome | biome: human gut; feature: human-associated habitat; material: faeces | place: Denmark | collected 2008/2010 | reverse complement strand
AAGCGTGTTGTGGAATTATAATTCCCGCCATATCCCATGTAGTAAAGTTGCAGAGAATAGCAATTCAGGAAAATTCCGTTACGCCACTTCTCACGCTTCCACAAATTATCGGGATATTCCGGATCCGAAGCCATCCAGAAACAGTTCAAGTCACTCAAGCGGTCACCCTCTTTCTCTACAACTACACATGCGTCATATTCAATCGTCACCCGTCCTTTCATCTTTTCCTTCCGCCATAAGGTAAGCCCTTTGGGAGATACTATTTCGGCGGTATCACCCAGAAATGTCACCTTATAATCAGGAGATTCCGACTCTACTTTCCAATATTTATGAAACTGGCGGGCGTCAAGTCCGGAGACTTTATTGTCTTGTGTATAAGACTTAAAAGCGATGAACAAGAATAAAAAGAAAAACAGTTCTTTCATAATATGCAGCCTCAGGGCAAAGAGGATTTCATAAACACTACATTAATACTCAAAATCCGGAGTATATTCAAACCAAAATACTAAAGCCCAATCTTGATCATTAGCAAAAGGATCATAGAAATGCGCTTTACTACCATTCACCTTGTCAGGATAAACAAAGGCACAACTTCCGCGTCCGTCTTCAGTAAACAGACAAAGATTGTTTCGGAAGATATTCATGGCACGTCCGGCATATTTTTGTTTTCCGGTAGTTTTAGCATACAGTCGAAAAGCCACTCCTGTAAGTGTGCTCCAATAATGAGGGAATGTATCTCCCCACACCTGATCTTTCCCGAACCAATATCCGTCCCAATGACGGATGGCTATATCATTCAGATGAAAGCTAGGTTGTCTTCCGCAAAATGACTCAAGCAATGGCAACTGGCTTTCAGCACCTTTGAGATATTTTTCTTCTCCCGTCAGTTGATAAACATTCAGCAAATGAATAATAGACGGAGCAACGATGCTTTGTTCGTAATTTACTTCAGATGTAGGATAATACGGGCCATTTTCATAAAACACATCAGCCATTGATTTAAAATCATTGAGCAAAGTATCTGCTTCAGCCGGGAAGCCATTCTCTTTCAACAGTGTATAACCGTAAGTAGGAATTTGAATGCAATAAAATCCGTGTTTGAAATAACGAACCAATGCACGCAACGTTCCGTAACCATCTTTCAGATATTGTTTATCGCCCGTCGTCTGAAACATGGTAAACCAAAAATCGGCCACCCACGGGTAGTTATAACCTCTATTCTTGTTTTTGAAGTCTACGGTAGAATTGGTCGTATAGTCCGGTTTTTGGAGACGGTGGACGAATTTCACATACTTGCCCAATGCTTGCATCAATCTCTCGTCAGAGGTACGCTGATATTGGCGGGCAAGAAGGATTCCCATCGCTACCCTTTCCCGTGCTTCATCACAATCGGAACGTGCACGTCCGCTTTCTCCGTTTATATATTGAGATTCGGTTTCGTTATCATAGACAATGAGCGCCCCGTCCCTGGGATCTCCTGTTCTGGTGAATTGCTGGTGATCGGCAATGAAATGGCAACGGCGATTCACCAAAGTGTCAAAATTGCTGATAGCAAGACACTCCACAGAAGTTTGTTTCCCATTATTATACATTAGAGTAAATACTTTCTCTCCGGGTGTGGTTATTGTGACGGAATGGTCTATCTGTTCTCCTTCGACATCTGCGACGACTTGTCCGTTCATCAACAACTTACCTTTCAAAGAAGGCTGGTTGCTTCGGAATGATACGGAGATTTGTTCTCCCGTTTCAGCAACATAACGGTCGGCTGCCGCAATCACTAAACCATTCCGGATAGCTTTAGACTGAAAATCATTCCAATCAGCAGCAGGAAACAGTAACCATCTTATGATATAACTCCCACCTGCATTCAATGTCTTATTTTGAGGATTCAATTGAATAACACCCCGAAAGTTGGATCCGCCAGTCTTGGAAGAACGTTCTCTCACCTCATATCCATCTATAGCACCTTCCTGCATAATGAGCCCCAGGCCGCCTTCGGCTCCGCTCATGCGTGTACAAAAGACATACGCATCATTTCCCCCTGTCCAAATATGTGCATTACAACGTGCTTCAAAACATGTTCTTGCATCAGGGTAGTTATCGTTAAAAGGAGTATTGATTGCAATATCCTTCAACTCCACTTTTTCTGTACCCGTATTTGTGAAACGATAAGTTTCTTCCAGGTTCCCGTCTTTATTAAACGCTCTCGACACGTCAATCTTAATATTATCTGCTTGATAGGTAGCGTTCATTTGTCGGTCAGTCATAGTTATTTCAACGGGAGTATCCCATTCATATTCCTTATCATCCGTCATGAAATGTCCCAATCCCCATCCATAACGGGCATTCACCCACTCATATTGCGAACCGTCGGCAGAAAGTATCCAGTTTATTGCCGTATCATTGGTCAAATGAAGTTCATGCAGCGCTCCGGTTTGAGGGTCAGCCTTATAATAAATATTCCGTGAATGATCACAACTGCTCAAAAGCAGCAGGTGAATAAGTAATGTGTAGCAAAAAAGATGTTTCATTGCATTTCTCATTTCTATCAAGATATAAAGTTTAATATTCAGTCTGTTTGATTTATCTATCCACTTTGCAAAGGTAAGGAAACGTGTTTATTCCAATATAGAATATCATTCATTTTCATGTAAATGCATTCATTATTGCATTGTATATTGCTACAGTTTCAAGGATGGGACATGGTAAAGTACGAATAAATAATATAACCACTTGTTACTTCTTGAAATATGAAATATTTATTCAAGAAGTGACAAGTGGTAAGATATAATGCACTTTTATTTAAATCTCGAACTTTTAGCCGCTAGGAAATGATTATAAAGTTACTTTTTATCGAGGTCGGAACCTAAATAAAATCCTGTATGAGTAGGCTGATTATAACCAATATTCTGGTGTGCGGCACTAAGACGGTAAATATGGTCTTCCATTAGAGGACGGAAACGATATTCAGTCTCGAAGTTTGTGGTGAAAATACGCAGTTCGCTATAATCACTACTCGGGAATATCATTTCTTCGCGCCAATCGCCCCAAATATCTCCATAAAAACACGGATTGGCTTTAGTATGATTGTTGGAAGAAACATTAAAAGTTGACCCCATAAACAAACGTCCGTCTGTATAACTTATAATAAGAGGTTCTCCTTTGCCGTTTTCAGCATCTTTATTGAAATGGCCGTCCAACAACTGACGGTTGAGCGAACCACTCCACCAAATTCCCATATTATATGAATATGCCGGACTGTCAGGTTTATTACCAACAGTTGTCGGCGGTGTTTTCCCTAAATCGGCTCCGGTACTACAGGAATAAATCTTACCTCCAGTAGAACCCCAATATTCACATCCCGGATTATCCGGATCAATATCAGCTACCATACAACGCCCGACATCGCCACTTCCATTAATATAAGAAAGTATCTGTCCGGTAGCCGCATCACGATATTCAATAGCTTTTCCTTGATGATTTTTTTCCTCTTCATGACACGCGACAACTTGCAACCCATTCCTGCTCGGATCGAATTTACCTAAATGCAGAGCGTCTCCATGTCCCAGTCCAGTAGTATACAAGCCGTTACCATCATGATCGATAGCACATGCACCATATATGATTTCATCTTTACCATCATTATCCACATCTCCAACAGATAGATTATGATTTCCTTGTCCCAGCCAAGTAGCCGCATAGCCACTCGCCGTATTGAACTTCCAGCGATTTCTCAATTTCCCGTCATCATTATAGTGCACAGCCCATATTTGAAAATTCTTATAATATCCACGACAAATAATAATGCTGGCTCTTCCGTCTTGTGAATCGAAGTGACCGACTCCCATCAAAAAACGCTCACTCCGGTTGCCAAAATCATCTCCCCAATAGGAATTCCAATCAGACTTTTCCCCGCGAGGAATATATTCCGTACGTGCTATTTCAGCGCCGGTTTCCCCATTTACCAAAGAAAGAAATTCCGGTCCCCCCAATACACGTCCGCTGGAAGAGTTACGATAATCAATTTTACCATCACCATTCACATCGTCAATCGTTGTTCCGTCACCAAATCTTGTTCCTTCCGATGTACGCAAAGCTACTTCAGCTTTTCCATCGCCATCAAAGTCATATACAAGAAACTGCGTGGTGTGCGCGCCTTGACTGATATTGATTCCCATATCGATTGTCCACATAGGAACTCCGTTGCTACTACCGTCCAATTTATAAGCTTCCAATATACAGCTCCCGGCTTGCAATCCCGTCCACGCATCCGGATCTCCCACATCTCTAGATGCATCGATAACTTGCCTTTTCACAACAATCTCATATTCGCCGTCGCCATCCAAGTCGCCGATAGCACCGTCGTTGGCATCATATCCTGCTCTGGGTTTCAACTTGATAGAGCGATAGAAGCCTGCTGCTTCACTGCTTGTAGTAATAGTATAACTACCTAACGAGCTATTGTCTGCACTATTTTTCACTTCATACTTATAGGTCCTCCCTACTTCAGCCGTCAAATCTTTATAGTTCGTGTTTTCCGTGATGGGAGTTGTATTTAGTTTTGTGCCGTCGCGATAAACGTCAAAGCCAATATTCTCAGGATCGGAAGACAACCAGCGCCAACTAACCAAAACTCCCTGGGGTGGTTTGGTGGCTACAGCAGTATGATAAACACCGCCATTGAAACTTGCCACTACGGCACGATTGTTTATAGTAGCGGCCGGTACAGCATTCGTATTAAATGTGCCATCCCAATTATCAGGTTCGTCGGTAGGTTCATCTATCGTTCCGTCTACGGGATTTAAATCTTCGGCAAAGATTTCGTAATCACTGCATGCCGTTACCGTTGTCAGTAGTAACGCACATACGCAAATCCACAATTTCTTCATATTATAATCTTTTTAATTCCGCCGACCCCTAGAATCGGCGGAAATTTATATTTAATTCCAACCCGGGTTCTGCGTCAGATTCGGGTTTTTCATAATCTCTGTACGCGGAATAGGGAACAGATACATCTTGTCATCCCACATACGAGTCACCGTCTCACGATTGTACGTATAGCCGTCACCATTATTGGTTATTTTCATCACATCAATGTTCTTGAAATACTTGTCTGCCTCTTTCCAGCGACGAACATCCCAGAAACGATGTCCTTCGAAAGCCAGTTCCACCATACGTTCATTTTGGTACTTCTTCCAGAAATTCTCCTTTGGCATGCCGATGGGGAACTCAGGCATACCGACACGAATACGGGTTCTCGAAGCCATATCACGGGCAGTGACTTGTTTTCCGGCATTATCTACAAACTCACTGCTCGTCTCATCAGCACCCCCGAGATATTTAAACAAAGTCTCAGCATAATTCAAGTAAAACTCACCCAAGCGGAAAGTAACCCAAGTATGATTGTCGGACTTATATGTACTATTATCACGCAGGTCAATCTCTTCATGACAAAGTTTCTTCAGGTAATAACCCGTAGGCGTGCCTCCAGTAATAGGCTGTCCGTTCAGTCCACCCTGAAAGGTCTGGAGAGGAGTTTCATTCCATTTCGGCCAAGTTGAACCATTATGAGCAATGGTCAGTTCAAAACGCGGGTCACGTCCTTCATAAGGATTATTTGCTTCATATCCGCTTCCCTCTTCATCCCAACACAAACCGGTTTCCTTCATCTCGTACGCATCCACCAATGTCTGCGTAGGGCAATTGCCTCCTTTGCTACCTGTCAGTCCGGCAGGATAGTTATATGACTCTGTAGTACTGGTTGCTCTGTTGGCACGACGTCCGAAAATTATCTCCTTAATACCATCCGAATAATTCTTGACCGCCCACAGTGTTTCATATTTAGGAACTAGTGTCATTCCGGCAGCTTCGCAAGCATTCACCACTTCCATATTTGCCAGAGCAGCGCGGTGCCACAATTCTGAATCATTGGTCGGATTGAACAACGGGCTGGCAGCAAAAAGGGCTGCACGAGCCTTCAAAGCCAAAACCGTCAGTTTGTTCGCACGGCCACCTTCTACCGGCTGAATCGGTCTGTCCACTTTTGAATAATCTTCGATAATCAAATCTTTAATTTCATCACATTCGGAAATGATATAGTCGAATATTTCTTTTGCCGGACGACGGGTCAACGTGTTACTTTCTTCTGCATCTAACATGTGGTCGACAAAAGGAACATCCCCGTATTGACGCACCAGATTGAAATAGAAATAAGCCCGCAAGAAACGTACTTCGTAGGGATAGTTGTTGTAACGTCCCATCTGTTCTATATAATCGTCATTCAACTCAAGCTCAGGAAAAGTAAGTCCTGTAAACTTCTCCAAATAGTGATTGCAATTGGCAATGCCTTCGTAGCAAGTAGACCACATACTGCTCTTTGCATTTGTCGCACTCCAGGAACCGTCGTAAAAATCGACAATGTCATTGCTGGTATAAGCATATTCCGCTTCATCTGTGGCCGAAGCAAGCATGGCTCCATTATAATTGCCGAAGTCTGTATCGAGTTTCAGGTAAATGTCGGTAATCAAACCGCCCACGTTACCGAAATTGAGTTTTACGTAGTCTTCGTCATAATTGTTGTATTCATGGTATTCCATTTTGTCCGCACATGCCGACAGGACAGTCGCTGTCAGAATACCATATATCAATTTATTCAGTTTCATATATTCATATTGTTTTTGTGATTAAAAACCGATATTCAATCCAAACACAATGCTCTTGTTCAGCGGATTGGTCACTCCGTAAGATTCGGGGTCTACCACATCCATTCCGTCGAAGCAAAGCAAATCAAGTCCTCTGACGTATACTTTGGCATTGCTGATGAATCCACTCTTCCGCAACCAAGTTTTCGGCAGTTTGTAGTACACTTCCGCATTTCTCAATTTCAGGAACGAACGGTCTACTACCCATACGGTGCTAGTCTGATGATTATTTCCGTTGCTTTCGGAAGTCAGCCGCGGGAAACGGGCATTCCGATTCTCCGGTGTCCAGCGGTTTTCGTAGTAATAGGTAGACAAACTAGTTGTATTCAATGCAGGCCAAAACATAGCTTTCGTATTCAATATGGCAGAATAATTGGCTGTACCTTGAAACAATACGTCAAATCCCAATCCTTTCCATTCGGCTCCCAAATGAAATGAATAATAGATTTCAGGCGCAGTAGTGCTGTAGCCGATAGCTATCTTATCATCCGTATCAACCACACCATCGCTGTTGATATCCTGATATTTGATATCGCCGGGTTTTAAAGTACCGAATGATTGCGGCAGGCTCTTGTCGATTTCCCCCTGACTCTGGAAATATCCTACAGCCTGCATGCCGTAAATCTGTCCCACCCGGTTTCCGGTCTGTATCAAGTTGTCATAAAGTCTCGGTTCTTCCAGTTGTTCCTTAATCTCATTGCGATGGAACTGGAAATTACCGCCTACATTAAGCGTCAGTTCTCCCAAACGCTTTGTATAATCCAATCCGGCTTCTACTCCCCAGCTATCTACAATACCGGCATTTTCGAACGGGGCATCCATACCCAGCACGTCCGTATACTTACCGTTGGAAGAAACCCATATATCTTTTCTACGCTGATAATAGCCTTCCAAAGTCATATTCAGTCCGCCAAACAACATAGCATCCAGACCGACATTATATTTATAAGCCTTTTCGTGCGTGGAATTAACCGTAGCCAGCCGATTAAGCAAGGTAGAACCGAAATCGGACTGATAACTGTTGTTGAAATTATAGACCGTACCGATAGTAGTATAAATCTGTGTCCAATAGTCATATACCGTATCATCCCCGTCTTTGGGCAAATAGTCGGCATTAATTACACCGAAAGAAGCACGCAGTTTCAAAAGGTTAATCCACGAAACATCTTTCAGGAAGTTCTCATTAGACAGCACCCATGCGGCAGATACTGTCGGAGAAAACGCCCACTTATGACCCGGAGCCAAAAGGCTGGATTCTGAACCCACCAATGCCAAATCCAAATAATAGCGTTTGTTAAATCCGTAATGAGTATACCACGATACATTCTGACGATAAATAGTCGTATTCAATCCATAACTGTCGCGGTATTCATAGTCCCACTTCACTTGTGTATACAAATCATGCTTTCCGAACGAACGTGTATAATCAATGCTTGCGGCAAAATTGAAACGACGCTTCCAGTCATTAATGCTGGCATCCTTACCCATTTCTGTCGGCTCTCCACCTGTAGTCATAACATAAGAAGGAGGGCCATTTTCATTCCAGGTAGGGGTATAACCTGCATAGGCATAAGCTTTGCTATGATCTTCCCAGATAGCAGAGTAACTATCGTAGGCGAGCATGGCATTCGCCCTTAAACCTTTAAGCAAACCGGACAAATCTTGGGTCAATGTCAAATCGGCAAAAAGATTACGTGTATGCCCCTTGGCGTACGCTGCGGCTTGTGATTGAGCCACCGGATTGGAAGTACCCAGCCATGACGTGTTATTACCTCCCCATGCCCCGTCTTCCGTTTTTACGGGGAAAGCAGAAGCCGGCAGACTGTAAATCATATTCCACAAATCGGCAGAGTTGCCGGGACGACTAGATTCCGTCAACGTGCCCAACAAATTCAACTTCAATTGTGTAGTACTGGTCAAGTCAATATCCAAGTTGGCACGCAGGTTACCACGTGAATATTTATTCTGTGTAGAATAGCCGTCGTTTTCATTCGGACTCTTTACAAAGCCTTTGTCAGTCAACAAGTCAACCATTGTATAATAACGGAATTTAGTACCACCGCCCCGAAGCTCCATGGTGTACTTATTAGATACTCCCGAATTGCGGAAAGTCTCTTCCAGCCAATTTACATTCGGATAGAGATAAGGATAAGCTCCCGTACGGAATGCCTTGATTTCTCCCGGAGTATATCGGGCAGAGCTGCCTTCATAACCACGCGCTTCATTAACAGCCTGTGCATACGTGGCAGCATCCACAAATTCCGGTTTACGTGACATAAAGTTCGCTACATGGTCGTATGTGAATTTTATTTCCCGGCTTTCATATTTTCCTCGTTTGGTAGTAATCAAGATAACGCCGTTTGTACCTTTATATCCATACAATGCTACGGCAGCGGCATCTTTCAGTACCGAAACAGATTCCACCTCTTCGGGACTTACCAGATTCATATCACGCTCTATCCCGTCCACCAAGATCAATGGCGAACTGCTGGAAAGGCTTTGTACGCCTCTTACATAAAATGTAGGTTCAGCTCCGGCATAATTACCCCCGTTTTGGAGAGTCACCAATCCCAATCCATACCCATAGAGGGAATGGGAAATATTCTTTGCCGCCCGTTTGTCAAACTCATCATTATAGACAGTAGAGACGGAAGCGGTCGATTCTGCCCGGGTAAATGTCCGGTTGGCTCCCACATCAACCGGTTGCGCGGCATAGCTCGTCACAACTGCGGTGTCTTGTTTTGTCTCCTGTGCTCCGGCAGAGATGCCCGAACATGCCAGGAATGCCATTATCAGTATTTTATATTTTTTCATAAATTGATGTTCAAATATCATGTTATTCATGTGTCTCACTCATTACCATCCGGGATTTTGAATCAATCCGTAACCTTTATTTATCTCAGTCTGCGGGAATGGAGAGAGATACCATTTAGCGTCAAATCCATGATCCCACCAGTGGCGAGTAGGGTTTTTCAGTTCAAATTTCTCATACTCGAAGTCTGTAGGCTGATCCATCTTACTATTCTGGTCAGGACCATACCACTGCTTTTCAATACGTCCATAAACCATTTTACCATCCTCGTTTTTCGTATATCCCATACGGTAAATGCGCAATCCATGCAGACGCTTCTCAAACAAATCTACACGTTTGTAACGAATAAGGTCGAAGAAGCGGCTGTCTTCCATACCCAACTCACAAACACGTTCTCTCAGAAGTTCTTCCAACAAGGCATCGTGGTCGGTTGTCAGATTTTTGTCCGGATTGCATACCGCCAGACCTTTCATTCCTACACGGGCACGCACCTGGTCAATCCATTCCAAGGCACCCACGTTGTCATTATTAGCTTGCAATAATGCTTCTGCATAAATTAGCATAATATCGGAATAGCGAAGATATACCCATTGAAGAGGTTGGCGTATGTATTCATCTCCCAGCCAATATTTCAAGTTGGCATAACCGGTAGCAAACAGTTCCGACTCATTTTTAGGATCCATACCTGCATGATATCCGCCTACCCATGCTTCGAAAGGCTGCTGTCCCATTTCTCCCGTAGTCCAGTCCAAAGTAGTGGGAGTGCCGTTGATGCGCGCTGTCTCATACAGACGGGGGTCACGCGTTAGTTCCGTTTTCTGATAATGCGTCTGGGGGTCAATCTCTCCTTTGGCAAACATGGTATTCAGTGCCTCTTTTCCCTCGGCTGCCAATGCGTCCCAGTTGAACGGAGTACCGTCTGCCCACGGGAACATTTCAATATATTCCTGTGTCGGATTGTAATTCAAACGTTTCACATCCGATTGCCATTTGTGCCATTGATAATTACCATTATTATGGTTGTCACTTTCTCTCACACGCACCGAATGAATAACTTCCCTGCTACCCTGCAAAATATATCCCATACGGTAAGCCTGACGATATTGGGATGGAGTATTGGCACTGGCTTGTCTCAATTGGTAGTAATTGCCGTTCTTTTCATTTTCTTCAAAGAAGGCCTTGCAAGCCTCCAGGCAATTGTTCCACAGTTCCGGACGTTTGCCGCCATACCACACCAAATGTTGTTGCTCTGCCTGAGAAGAACCGCCGGCATATCCCTGCACATCATTGAACAAAGGTGAAGCGGCAAATTGCCAGATTTTACACTTCAAAGCCATCGCACCGGCTTTCGTCCACCGTCCTACATAAGACTGGCTG
>OGOU01003147.1_pt1 | contig 10894 bp, 8 predicted proteins | sample 1552721 | NCBI WGS metagenome assembly OGOU01 (sample SAMEA2580176, study PRJEB22360) | human gut metagenome | biome: human gut; feature: human-associated habitat; material: faeces | place: Denmark | collected 2008/2010 | reverse complement strand
AATACCTGCCTGTCACGCAGGGGGTCGCGGGTTCGAGTCCCGTCCGTTCCGCCACCCTAATTAGGGGCGTAGTTCAATTGGTAGAGCACCGGTCTCCAAAACCGGGTGTTGGGAGTTCGAGTCTCTCCGCCCCTGCCAGAAATCATCCTTAGCGAAAGCTAAGGATTTTTTTTTTATCTGAAATAACCCTCTCCGAAGTAAATCCTTCTACCGGCATCCTTGCCAGCCATTCAGATTAATACACTTCATCCAGCACGTTAATTTTCAAAAGATCGCGAATCAACGCATTTTTATCGCTATTTTGCAGCCATATGGCATAAAGCGGCCGTGAAAGTGTTGTGCTATCGACAACGGTATGCAGGCCGCCTTTTTTACGCGCCCAGCTGACGGGTAGCCAGGTGCAACCATTAAGCATCGCAATCTGTTGCTGTGCCAGTTCAGCAGAACTGGTTGTCAGAATGGGAACTTCGTCAGCACCGATCAAACCTGCCTCATGCTGTTGAAAATCTGGCCCCCACTCTAGTCGCAGATAGTTAAGATCTCCCTTTAGTTTAGAAGGGGCACTGGTATAAAGCGCTAAAGTGAAATACCCCAGCAACTGACTACTAAATTCGTCCATTTTGGGCGCTTCAGTGGTAATAAGAAGATCAAGCTGGCGTTCATGCAGCTGTTTTACCAGAGACTGCCGTTGGGCAATTCGCGCTTCGAACTGTAAGCCTGTATGGGCATCCTGATTTTGATACAAACGTCCCAGCCACTGATTAAGCATACATTCCCACAATGAGGCGCTGGCACCGATAGAAAACTCGTTATGTCGTGAGGTATGCGCCACCTCCTTACGGGCGGCCTGCCAGGTGCTCATGAGCGTTTCTGCATAAGGCAGTAGTTTTTCACCGGCAGCGGTTAAACGGATATTGTTTCTGTGGCGGGTGAAAAGGTTCACACCCAGTTGATTTTCCAGTTGTCTGATTCGAAAGCTCACTGCTGACTGGGTCAGATAGAGCGATTCAGCCGCTCGACCAAAGTGACGCGTTCGGCTAACTTCCAGGAAAGTTTTTAACAATTCCGTATCCACAGTGCTCTCCGCAAAATTATTTGTCGTTATGATTTAAATGTTTTGTTTTACACTCTGTCAAGCGTAACTAATACTCCGCGCCATAACTAGCTCGGTCAAAGAATTAGGAGCGTGCAGGATGGCGGAAAGCTTTACGACGACTAATCGATATTTCGACAATAAACATTATCCACGTGGATTCTCTCGTCATGGTGATTTCACCATCAAAGAGGCACAACTGCTTGAGCGTCATGGTTATGCCTTCAATGAGTTGGATCTTGGCAAACGCGAGCCGGTTACCGAGGAAGAGAAACTCTTCGTAGCAGTATGCCGTGGCGAACGTGAGCCAGTGACAGAAGCAGAACGCGTGTGGTCCAAGTATATGACGCGTATTAAGCGTCCAAAACGTTTTCACACCCTTTCCGGCGGTAAACCGCAGGTTGAAGGTGCTGAAGACTACACCGATTCTGACGATTAATAAAAAGGGCGAAATGCCCTTTTTTTATGTCAGTAGTTTTTGCAAATGGATGAGCAAACGGTCAATCGCACGATAGCTAACTGCCTCCTGCAAATGCTGACGTGTGATAATGTCAGACTGATCAATATCAGCAATGGTTCGTGCAACTTTCAGTAACCGCTGCCAGGCACGAATCGATAACCCCAGATGGATCAGCGTTTCTTCCAACCACATCGCATCTTCGCTCTCAAGCTTGCAGTATTGGCGTATTTCCGGACTATCCAGCCAGGCATTCAGTTTATTCTGCCGCTTAAATTGGCGCTCTCTGGCGGCCATTACGCGTTGTTTAACGGTGGTGCTGCTTTCTCCCGGCACTACCGTTTTACTCAAAATTCCGGGGGGCGGTAATGGGATCTCCAGTGAGAGATCGAAGCGGTCGAGAAAGGGCCCCGAGAGCCGGTTGAGATAACGTAATGTCTGTTCTGGCGTGCAGCGGTTATGGTTTCCCTGATAATGTCCGGTAGGGCTGGGATTCATCGCCGCGACAAGCTGGAAACGGGCAGGATAGGTTATTTTTGCTCGTGTGCGTGAAAGATGGATCTGCCCGGATTCAATCGGCTCTCGCAAGGCATCCAGTGTACGCCGTTCAAATTCAGGTAGCTCATCAAGAAAAAGCACGCCGTTATGCGCCAACGAAATTTCACCTGGCCCTGGAATTGCACCACCGCCCACCATCGCAGTTAACGACGCACTGTGATGCGGTGAGCGGAACGGGCGCTGACGCCATTGTTTTTGTACTGATTCAGCATTTACCAGACTTAATATCGCTGCGCTCTCCAGTGCCTCTTCATTGCTTAAATCTGGCAAAAGGCCATTAATACGGCTGGCGAGCATTGTTTTACCTGTTCCCGGCGGTCCAATCAGTAAAAGGTTGTGCCCGCCAGCGGCGGTAATTTCCAGTCCTCGCTTTCCTTGCTCCTGACCGACAACATCACTGAGATCATGTTGTAGCGCCCGGGATACTGCATCAGTTGGTTTCGGGCGTTCGAGAGCGTGCTTACCTTCCAGAAACGCACAGACAGCCTGCAGATGATCGGCTATCAGGCATCCTTCACCGTTAATTAGCCCCACTTCATCTTCGTTATCTTTCGCGACGATAATTTTTCTGCCCGACTTAATAGCTTCAGTTGCACTGGAGATTGCGCCAGGAACGCCACGCAGAGCGCCCGTAAGCGCCAGTTCTCCAACTAATTCATATTCATGCAACTTATTGGCTGTAAGCTGTTCTGAGGCCGCCAGCAACGCAATGGCGATAGGTAAATCATATCGTCCCCCTTCTTTTGGCAGATCGGCTGGAGCAAGGTTGATGGTGATTTTTTTCGCCGGATATTCATATCCGCTATTGATAATGGCGCTGCGCACGCGATCGCGAGCTTCTTTCACCGTTGTTTCTGGTAAGCCCACCATCGTTAAGCCGGGTAGACCTTTACTGATATGTACCTCAACAGTGATTGGGGGCGCATTTACTCCCAGGGCTGCGCGGGTATGAACAATTGACAGTGACATAAGCCCTCCTTGAGTCACCATTATGTGCATAAGATATCGCTGCTGTAGCCCGCTAATTCGTGAATTTTAGTGGCTGATTCCGGTTTATTTGTGCAAGTGAAGTTGAGTTGTTCTGGCGGTGGAATGATGCTCGCAAAAATGCAGCGGACAAAGGATGAACTACGAGGAAGGGAACAACATTTATACTGAAATTGAATTTTTTTCACTCACTATTTTCTTTTTAAAAAACAACAATTTCTATTGAAATTATTAAAGTCATCATAAAAATCGGCCAAAAAATATCTTGTGCTATTCGCAAAATCTATGGTAACTCTTTAGGCATTCCTTCGAACAAGATGCAAGAAAAGACAAAATGACAGCCCTTCTACGAGTGATTAGCCTGGTCGTGATTAGCGTGGTGGTGATTATTATCCCACCGTGCGGGGCTGCACTTGGACGAGGAAAGGCTTAGAGATCAAGCCTTAACGAACTAAGACCCCCGCACCGAAAGGTCCGGGGGTTTTTTTTGACCTTAAAAACATAACCGAGGAGCAGACAATGAATAACAGCACAAAATTCTGTTTCTCAAGATTCAGGACGGGGAACTAACTATGAATGGCGCACAGTGGGTGGTACATGCGTTGCGGGCACAGGGTGTGAATACCGTTTTCGGTTATCCGGGTGGCGCAATTATGCCGGTTTACGATGCATTGTATGACGGCGGCGTGGAGCACTTGCTGTGCCGACATGAACAGGGTGCGGCAATGGCGGCTATAGGCTATGCCCGCGCTACCGGCAAAACTGGCGTATGTATCGCCACGTCTGGTCCGGGCGCAACCAACCTGATAACCGGGCTTGCGGACGCGCTGTTAGATTCCATCCCTGTTGTTGCCATCACCGGTCAGGTGTCCGCACCGTTTATCGGCACCGACGCATTTCAGGAAGTGGATGTCCTGGGATTGTCGTTAGCCTGTACCAAACACAGCTTCCTGGTGCAGTCGCTGGAAGAGTTGCCGCGCATCATGGCTGAAGCATTCGACGTTGCCAGCTCAGGTCGTCCTGGTCCGGTTCTGGTCGATATCCCAAAAGATATCCAGCTAGCCAGCGGTGACCTGGAACCGTGGTTCACCACCGTTGAAAACGAAGTGACTTTCCCACATGCCGAAGTCGAGCAAGCGCGCCAGATGCTGGCAAAAGCGCAAAAACCGATGCTGTACGTTGGTGGTGGCGTGGGTATGGCGCAGGCAGTTCCCGCTCTGCGTGAATTTATCGCTGCCACAAAAATGCCTGCCACCTGTACGCTGAAAGGGCTGGGCGCAGTTGAAGCGGATTATCCGTACTATCTGGGCATGCTGGGAATGCACGGCACCAAAGCGGCGAACTTCGCGGTGCAGGAGTGCGATCTGCTGATCGCTGTGGGCGCACGTTTTGATGACCGGGTGACCGGCAAACTGAACACCTTCGCACCACACGCCAGTGTTATCCATATGGATATCGACCCGGCAGAAATGAACAAGCTGCGTCAGGCACATGTGGCATTACAGGGTGATTTAAATGCGCTGTTACCAGCATTACAGCAGCCATTAAATATCAATGACTGGCAGCAATACTGCGCGCAGCTGCGTGATGAACATGCCTGGCGTTACGACCATCCCGGCGACACTATCTACGCGCCGTTGTTGTTAAAACAACTGTCGGATCGTAAACCTGCGGATTGCGTCGTGACCACAGATGTGGGGCAGCACCAGATGTGGGCTGCGCAACACATCGCCCACACTCGCCCGGAAAATTTCATCACCTCCAGCGGCTTAGGTACCATGGGTTTTGGTTTACCGGCGGCGGTTGGCGCACAAGTCGCGCGACCGAACGATACCGTTGTCTGTATCTCCGGTGACGGCTCTTTCATGATGAATGTGCAAGAGCTGGGCACCGTAAAACGCAAGCAGTTACCGTTGAAAATCGTCTTACTCGATAACCAACGGTTAGGGATGGTTCGACAATGGCAGCAACTGTTTTTCCAGGAACGATACAGCGAAACAACCCTTACCGATAACCCCGATTTTCTCATGTTAGCCAGCGCCTTCGGCATCCCTGGCCAACACATCACCCGTAAAGACCAGGTTGAAGCGGCACTCGACACCATGCTGAACAGTGATGGGCCATACCTGCTTCATGTCTCAATCGACGAATTTGAGAACGTCTGGCCGCTGGTGCCGCCTGGTGCCAGTAATTCAGAAATGTTGGAGAAATTATCATGATGCAACATCAGGTCAATGTATCGGCTCGCTTCAATCCGGAAACCTTAGAACGTGTGTTACGCGTGGTGCGTCATCGTGGTTTCCACGTCTGTTCAATGAATATGGCCGCCGCCAGCGATGCACAAAATATAAATATCGAATTGACCGTTGCCAGCCCACGGTCGGTCGACTTACTGTTTAGTCAGTTAAATAAACTGGTGGACGTCGCACACGTTGCCATCTGCCAGAGCACAACCACATCACAACAAATCCGCGCCTGAGCGCAAAAGGAATATAAAAATGACCACGAAGAAAGCTGATTACATTTGGTTCAATGGGGAGATGGTTCGCTGGGAAGACGCGAAGGTGCATGTGATGTCGCACGCGCTGCACTATGGCACCTCGGTTTTTGAAGGCATCCGTTGCTACGACTCGCACAAAGGACCGGTTGTATTCCGCCATCGTGAGCATATGCAGCGTCTGCATGACTCCGCCAAAATCTATCGCTTCCCGGTTTCGCAGAGCATTGATGAGCTGATGGAAGCTTGTCGTGACGTGATCCGCAAAAACAATCTCACCAGCGCCTATATCCGTCCGCTGATCTTCGTCGGTGATGTTGGTATGGGCGTTAACCCGCCAGCGGGATACTCAACCGATGTGATTATCGCCGCTTTCCCGTGGGGAGCGTATCTGGGCGCAGAAGCGCTGGAGCAGGGGATCGATGCGATGGTTTCCTCCTGGAACCGCGCAGCACCAAACACCATCCCGACGGCGGCAAAAGCCGGTGGTAACTACCTCTCTTCCCTGCTGGTGGGTAGCGAAGCGCGCCGCCACGGTTATCAGGAAGGTATCGCGCTGGATGTGAACGGTTATATCTCTGAAGGCGCAGGCGAAAACCTGTTTGAAGTGAAAGATGGTGTGCTGTTCACCCCACCGTTCACCTCCTCCGCGCTGCCGGGTATTACCCGTGACGCCATCATCAAACTGGCGAAAGAGTTGGGAATTGAAGTGCGTGAGCAGGTGCTGTCGCGCGAATCCCTGTATCTGGCGGATGAAGTGTTTATGTCCGGTACGGCGGCAGAAATCACGCCAGTGCGCAGTGTAGATGGTATTCAGGTTGGTGAAGGCCGTTGCGGCCCGGTTACCAAACGCATTCAGCAAGCCTTCTTCGGCCTCTTCACTGGCGAAACCGAAGATAAATGGGGCTGGTTAGATCAAGTTAATCAATAAATACAAAAAATGGGACGGCACGCACCGTCCCATTTACGAGACAGACACTGGGAGTAAATAAAGTATGCCTAAGTACCGTTCCGACACCACCACTCATGGTCGTAATATGGCGGGTGCTCGTGCGCTGTGGCGCGCCACCGGAATGACCGACGCCGATTTTGGCAAGCCGATTATCGCGGTTGCGAACTCGTTCACCCAATTTGTACCGGGTCACGTCCATCTGCGCGATCTCGGTAAACTGGTCGCAGAACAAATTGAAGCGGCTGGCGGCGTTGCCAAAGAGTTCAACACCATTGCGGTGGATGATGGGATTGCCATGGGCCACGGGGGGATGCTTTATTCACTGCCATCTCGCGAACTGATCGCTGATTCCGTTGAGTATATGGTCAACGCTCACTGCGCCGACGCCATGGTCTGCATCTCTAACTGCGACAAAATCACCCCGGGGATGCTGATGGCTTCCCTGCGCCTGAATATTCCGGTGATCTTTGTTTCCGGCGGCCCGATGGAAGCCGGGAAAACCAAACTGTCCGATCAGATCATTAAGCTCGATCTAGTTGATGCGATGATCCAGGGCGCAGACCCGAAAGTTTCTGACTCCCAGAGCGATCAGGTTGAACGTTCCGCCTGTCCAACCTGCGGATCTTGCTCCGGGATGTTTACCGCTAACTCTATGAATTGCCTGACCGAAGCACTGGGCCTGTCGCAGCCGGGCAACGGCTCGCTGCTGGCGACCCACGCCGATCGCAAGCAACTGTTCCTCAATGCTGGTAAGCGCATTGTTGAATTGACCAAACGTTACTACGAGCAAAACGACGAAAGTGCACTGCCGCGTAATATCGCCAGTAAGGCGGCGTTTGAAAATGCCATGACGCTGGATATCGCGATGGGCGGCTCTACCAACACGGTACTTCACCTGCTGGCGGCGGCGCAGGAAGCGGAAATCGAATTCACCATGAGTGATATCGATAAGCTCTCCCGCAAGGTACCGCAGCTGTGTAAAGTCGCGCCGAGTACGCAGAAGTACCATATGGAAGATGTTCATCGTGCTGGTGGTGTTATCGGTATTCTCGGCGAGTTGGATCGTGCGGGGTTACTGAACCGTGATGTGAAAAACGTACTTGGCCTGACGTTGCCGCAAACGCTGGAACAATACGACGTTATGCTGACCCAGGATGACGCGGTAAAAAATATGTTCCGCGCTGGCCCGGCGGGCATTCGTACCACACAGGCATTCTCGCAGGATTGCCGTTGGGATTCTCTCGATGACGATCGCGCAAACGGCTGCATCCGCTCGCTGGAACACGCCTACAGCAAAGACGGTGGCCTTGCGGTGCTCTACGGTAATTTCGCAGAAAACGGCTGCATCGTTAAAACCGCGGGCGTCGATGACAGCATCCTCAAATTCACCGGTCCGGCGAAAGTGTACGAAAGCCAGGACGACGCGGTAGAAGCGATTCTCGGCGGCAAAGTTGTCGCTGGCGATGTGGTGGTGATCCGTTACGAAGGCCCGAAAGGCGGCCCCGGCATGCAGGAAATGCTCTACCCAACCAGCTTCCTGAAATCGATGGGCCTCGGCAAAGCCTGCGCGCTGATCACCGACGGACGCTTCTCCGGCGGCACCTCTGGTCTTTCCATCGGCCACGTCTCGCCGGAAGCGGCAAGCGGCGGCAGCATTGGTCTGATTGAAGACGGCGACATGATTGCTATCGACATTCCGAACCGTGGCATTCAGTTACAGGTAAGCGATGCCGAACTGGCGGCGCGTCGTGAAGCGCAGGAAGCTCGTGGCGACAAAGCCTGGACGCCAAAAAATCGCGAACGTCAGGTCTCCTTTGCGTTGCGCGCCTACGCCAGCCTGGCAACCAGCGCCGACAAAGGTGCGGTGCGCGATAAATCGAAACTGGGGGGTTAATAATGGCTGACTCGCAACCCCTGTCCGGTACCCCGGAAGGTGCCGAATATTTAAGAGCGGTGCTGCGCGCGCCGGTCTACGAAGCGGCGCAGGTCACGCCGCTACAGAAAATGGAAAAACTGTCGTCGCGTCTCGATAACGTGATTCTGGTGAAGCGCGAAGATCGCCAGCCAGTGCACAGCTTTAAGCTTCGTGGCGCATACGCCATGATGGCGGGCCTGACGGAAGAACAAAAAGCGCACGGCGTGATTACCGCTTCTGCGGGTAACCACGCGCAGGGCGTCGCGTTTTCTTCCGCACGGTTAGGCGTGAAGGCCCTGATCGTCATGCCAACCGCCACCGCCGATATCAAAGTTGATGCGGTGCGCGGCTTCGGCGGCGAAGTGCTGCTCCACGGCGCGAACTTTGATGAAGCGAAAGCCAAAGCGATCGAACTGTCACAGCAGCAGGGGTTCACCTGGGTGCCGCCGTTCGACCATCCGATGGTGATTGCCGGGCAAGGCACGCTGGCGCTGGAACTGCTCCAGCAGGACGCCCATCTCGACCGCGTATTTGTGCCAGTCGGCGGCGGCGGTCTGGCGGCGGGCGTTGCGGTGCTGATCAAACAACTGATGCCACAAATCAAAGTGATCGCCGTAGAAGCGGAAGACTCCGCCTGCCTGAAAGCAGCGCTGGATGCGGGTCATCCGGTTGATCTGCCGCGCGTAGGGCTATTTGCTGAAGGCGTAGCGGTAAAACGCATCGGTGACGAAACCTTCCGTTTATGCCAGGAGTATCTCGACGACATCATCACCGTCGATAGTGATGCGATCTGTGCGGCGATGAAGGATTTATTCGAAGATGTGCGCGCGGTGGCGGAACCCTCTGGCGCGCTGGCGCTGGCGGGAATGAAAAAATATATCGCCCAGCACAACATTCGCGGCGAACGGCTGGCGCATATTCTTTCCGGTGCCAACGTGAACTTCCACGGCCTGCGCTACGTCTCGGAACGCTGCGAACTGGGCGAACAGCGTGAAGCGTTGTTGGCGGTGACCATTCCGGAAGAAAAAGGCAGCTTCCTCAAATTCTGCCAACTGCTTGGCGGGCGATCGGTCACCGAGTTCAACTACCGTTTTGCCGATGCCAAAAACGCCTGCATCTTTGTCGGCGTGCGCCTGAGCCGCGGCCTCGAAGAGCGCAAAGAAATTTTGCAGATGCTCAACGACGGCGGCTACAGCGTGGTGGATCTCTCCGACGACGAAATGGCGAAGTTGCATGTGCGCTATATGGTCGGCGGGCGTCCGTCACATCCGTTGCAGGAACGCCTCTACAGCTTCGAATTCCCGGAATCACCGGGCGCGCTGCTGCGCTTCCTCAACACGCTGGGTACGCACTGGAACATTTCTTTGTTCCACTATCGCAGCCATGGCACCGACTACGGGCGCGTACTGGCGGCGTTCGAACTTGGCGACCATGAACCGGATTTCGAAACCCGGCTAAATGAGCTGGGCTACGATTGCCACGACGAAACCAATAATCCGGCGTTCAGGTTCTTTTTGGCGGGTTAGGGAAAAATGCCTGATAGCGCTTCGCTTATCAGGCCTACCCGCGCGACAACGTCATTTGTGGTTCGGCAAAATCCTCCAGAACGCCTCAATCAGCGGCTCATGCAGCCGCTTTTTTTGTGCACACACGCCCAGTTCAAACGGCGTTTTCTCATCGCTGCGATCTAAAATCATTACCCGGTTGCGTACAGGCTCCGGGCTGTTTTCCAGCACCACTTCCGGCAACAGCGCCACACCACAGCCGAGCGCCACCATCGATACCATCGCTTCATGCCCGCCAACCGTGGCGTAAATCATCGGGTTGCTGATTTTATTGCGTCGAAACCACAGTTCAATGCGGCGGCGTACCGGCCCCTGATCGGCCATAATAAACGGCACCGTTGACCAGTCGGGCTTTTCGACAGATACCTGATTACGCACCGGGCAGGGCAGCGCGGGGGCAATCAGCACTACTGCCAGATTCTCCAGCATCGAAAACGCCACAGCGCCGGGTAGCGTCTCCGGTTTCCCGGCAATCGCCAGATCCGCTTCTCCCGTGACCACTTTTTCCATTGCATCTGCCGCATCACCAGTGGTGAGTTTGATCTCCACCGACGGGTGTTCCGCGCGGAAGCGGTCGAGAATCGGCGGTAGATGGCTGTAAGCGGCGGTCACCGAGCAGAAAATATGTAACTCGCCAGAGAGCGACGGCCCTTGCTGATCGATGGTGTGGCGCAGTTGCTGATACTGCAACAATGTTTGCTGGGCGAAAACGCGTAACTCTTCGCCCGCTTCGGTCAGCGTTACCGTGCGGTTATCGCGCACAAATAGCGGCTGACCAAGATCTTCTTCCAGGCGCTGAATCTGCCGTGAGAGCGTGGATGGGCTAACGTGCATCGCCCGCGCGCTGCGGCCAAAATGGCGGCTTTCCGC
>OGOU01003144.1_pt1 | contig 10901 bp, 15 predicted proteins | sample 1552721 | NCBI WGS metagenome assembly OGOU01 (sample SAMEA2580176, study PRJEB22360) | human gut metagenome | biome: human gut; feature: human-associated habitat; material: faeces | place: Denmark | collected 2008/2010 | reverse complement strand
TTTTTATAAAAATATTATATTGAGGATAAAAATGATAGTTGAATATCTGACTCAATTTTTCGAAAATATCATGGAGATACTTACTCAGGGGGGAATTATTACTTATATAATTCTTTTTATTGGTATTTATGGTCTTCTTGTTTCATTAAGAAAAATTGTGTATCTTAAGAAAATTAGTAAGGTAGATACAACTGAAATTTTAGGTATTGTTTCTGCTTCTATGGAAAGAGGAGGAGCAGTTGAAGCATTAAAACAAATTAATTCTTTTAAAAATCCTATTTCTAAAATTATTTCTGAAACTTTAAAAATCGGTTATAAAAACAAAATTGAAGTTGAAGAAAGTATGGAACAAATTTTCATTGTTGAAGTAAGTAAAATGACTAAAGGATTAAATTCAATTAAAACAATTATTGAATTGGCTCCATTTTTAGGTTTGATCGGTACTGTAATTGGTATCTGGATGACCTTTAAAGCATTAGGAGTTAATCCTAATTCTGCAGCTATGGCAGAAGGTATTTATATAGCTTTAACAACAACTATTGTAGGTTTGCTTGTAGCTATTATTATGTTACCGATTCATACTTATATTCAAGGTTTAGTTGAAAATGAAATGGATAAAATTGAATTGGCTACTAAAATGACTAATTGGGGTTATGCAGTAGTTAAAATAAGAGTTGAAGCTAATGTTGAATGTGCATTAGAAGCTCTTCAAGAAGCCGAAGGTGTTGTTAATACTAGACTAATTTCTGATCCTTATGCAAACATTAAGGTTTCATTTAAACCTAGTATGTTAGATAAAAGTATTTCGAATATTATATTGGAAAAGTGCAATGTTAATGCTGAAATAATTGAAAGTAAATTGAGACAATAAGTGATTTTATGAGAATTGATGTTAAATCATATAAAGAGAAGGTTCTTAACAGGAAACCGTCTATTAACTTAGTTCCACTTATAGATATTTTATTTACAATTATGATTTTCTTGGTTGTGACAAGTAATTTCTCAGCATCAGATATGTCTGCTGATGATGCATCTTCTACTGACTCAGGAACAGGCAAACCAAATGTAACTGATGTTTCTGGAGATGCTGAATATTATGTTGTGCCTGTAGCTAATTTGCATAAAGTTGTTGTTGATGGTAAAGATATGTCTGATTTAATATCGCAAAATGCTATTGGTGTTAAAGCTAATGTTATCGATGAGGGACAAATACAAATAAAACCTGGAGAGATTATTATAACTACTCCTGCAGGTGTGTCTCCTGAAGATGCTGTTAGAAGTCCAAATACTACTTAAGAGGTTGAAAAATGTATACGGGGAGAATTTTATCTATTGGTATGAATTGTGATGGTAAACCTTTTGTGGCATATAGAGTATCTAGTAGGTCATTTCCTAATAGGCAATGTTTAAAATTTGATAATAGAGCATCTATCGTGCCAAAGGAAGGTTTTGAAAAAGATATTTTTGAAAATACTTACATTACATATAATTGTATACGCATTGTAAAAGATATGGCTATTGTATCTAATGGTTCACATACAGATGTAATAGCTGATAAAATAGCTTTGGGGATGAATATTAAAGATGCAATAGCTTATTCATTGCTTACTTTGGATTATGAGAAAGATGATTATCATACTCCACGTATTGCAGGAGTTGTTACATCTACAAATAAAAAGGATGATTATGTCTGCTATGTGGGAATAGCTAATGATGAAAAATTATTGGTTGACAAAATCCCATATGGCGAAGCTGTATTTATTTCCACATATGGAAGTCAGTTCTATGATTCAGTAGATTTTGATGCAAAAACAGCTGAAGATGCTGCAAAATTTATTTTTGACGGAGGTATTTTTGTCAATTATAAAAAAGCAGTAACTGCAGGTGCAGCTGTTTTTGATGGGGAATGGAATATAGGCAATTTCAATCCTTAATTTTTTATTTTTTTTAAGATGATTAATATGTCAATAGAATTAATTGGTTTAGACAATATTCCATTAGTTGAACCTAATGATGATATTTGTCAAATAATTAAAGATGCAATTGAAAAACAGGGTTGTTTATTAAAACATGGGGATATTATTTTAATAGCTGAAACTTTAATTTCAAAAGCAGAAGGAAATGTTATCAAGTTAGGAGATATAATTCCATCTGAAGAATCCATAATTATTGCTAAACAGTCTAAAAAAGATTCTAAATTGGTTGAAGCTATTATAAATGAATCCCGAGAAGTGGTTGCTGTTGGTCCTGATTTCATTATTACTGAAACTAAACAGGGGTTTGTCTGTGCAAATTCAGGTATTGATGAGTCTAATGTTGATAAAGGGCTAGCTACTCCCATGCCTGAAGATGCTGATAAGTCTGCAAGACAAATCAGAGAATTTTTGGAAAATGAATTTGATGAGGAAATTGCAGTTTTAATTACTGATACTCAGGGAAGAGCATTTAGAAATGGTGCTGTTGGTGTGGCTATTGGATGCTCTGGAATTAATCCGTTATGGAAACGGGCTGGTGAAAAGGATTTATATGGTCGCGAACTTCAGACTAGTGAAGTAGCTACTGGTGATGAACTTGCTGCAGCAGCATCTCTTGTTATGGGTCAGGCTGATGAGGGCCTTCCTGTTGTTATTATTCGCGGATTTGATAATTTTGATAAGCTAAGAGACACTGATACTGGAATCAATCCGTTGCTCAGACCAAAAGAATTTGATGTATTTAGAAATTAATCTGGAGACTAACTTAAAATGATTACTGTATTATCTGGGGGAACTGGCACTCCAAAATTGTTGCAAGGTTTAAAAGAAGTTATTGATCCTAAAGATATGACTATTATTGTCAATACTTTAGAAAATGAATACTTTTCAGGTGTTTATGTATCAGCAGACATTGACACTGTGTTATACACTATGGCAGACATGATTAATGAAGAGTTCTGGTATGGTGTTAAAAATGATACATTTATCACTCATGAAAGGCTTGATGAATTAGGCACTCCAGAGTTGCTTAGAATAGGGGATATTGATAGGGCTACTAAAATACAAAAGACTCTGTTGATGGAAAATCATTCACTTGCTGAAGCTGTTGATATTCAGGCAAGCAATATGCATATAAGTTCTAAAATTTTGCCTATGAGTAATGAAAATTCAGATATTAAAATCATTACAGACATGGGGGAACTGGAATTTCATGACTTTTTAATAAAACATCAGAGCAAACCTGAAGTTTTGGATGTCAGATTTTCCAAAGTAACTCCTGCAAAAGGAATTATTGAAGTTATTAATAATTCAGATGCAGTTATTATTGGCCCGTCTAATCCGATAACTTCAATATCTCCAATATTATCTTTAGATGGTGTTAAGGAAGCTTTAAAAAATACTCATGTAATAGCAGTTTCTCCAATTATAGGTACTGATTCTGTAAGCGGTCCCGCCAGTAAATTTATGAATGCACTTGGAATTGAAGTTTCATCAGTAGGTGTAGCTTCTTTATATGAAAGTTTTTTAGATACAATAGTTATTGATAAAAAAGATAATAATTTAAAGGATGATTTAGAAAAAATTGTTAGTGAAGTAATTGTTACAAATACAATTATGAAAACTTTAGATGATAAGAAAAAATTAGCTAAAATAATATTAAATGATATTTCTTAGAGAAATGGTGGCTTAAATGATACAAATGACTTTAATACAAATTGATAATTATGGTCCATGGACTGTGACTCCAAGACCACGTAATGAATCAGATTTACAAATTTTACAAGCAGAATTATATGCAGATTTGGAAAGACAATTTGCAAATAAAAAAGGTTTGGTTTTCTTTACCCGATTTGATAATTTGCTTGCTGTTACGAATGGTATTGATGAGGAAGACCACTTGAGAATTCAGAGATCCATTAGAAATAGGTATCCAATCACTATCAGTATGGGTGTTGGAGCAGCTGAAACTCCTCATGAAGCTCAAAAATTAGCTACTATTGCCTTACAAAAAGAAGGTGGGGCTCAATCTTCAAAAAGAAAAGAAATTTTAGCTATTGATAGTTTAGCTCCTGCAGATGAAGATAATTTAGTTCAGGCAGCTCATATTGATATTAATAGTGTTACAGAAACATTAACTGATATTGAATCTGCATTTGATACTAATTTCATGGTTAATAAAGCACAGCATTATTTAATGACTAAATTAATTAAAAAAGGAGCATTACTCTTTTTCATTGGTGGAGATAACTTTATGGCTCCATGTAACGGATTGTCTGAAAAGGACATTGAAGATATTTTAGTTGAAATTAATGATGAAATTGGAATTGGTCTTAAAGCGGGTATCGGTATTGGCCGTAATATGGAAGATGCTGCATATATGGCAGATTTAGGACTTGAAGAAATCCGTGAACATGACAACGGAATGTGGACATGGGTTATTGAAAAAGAATATTAAGGGGGCTTCTAAATTAAAGTCATAGCTCCAATGGCAGGAATAACAGATGCTGAATTTTTAAATAAAGTTATTCCATTTGGATTTGACACGGCCACATTAGGCGGTTACAGTTTAGATGCTGAAACAATAGAAGCCAGTGAAAAAATAATCAAAAGAGGAAGAAATGAGTTTCATTTTCTTCAGGATGAAATTATAGACCATATTAAAAAAGAAGTTAATTTAATTAAAAAACAGCATCCTGATGTTAAAGTCTCAGTTAATGTCAGGTCAACTACTCCACAGCCCATTATTGAAGTAAGTAAAATAGACAATTTGGATATTGTTGAAATTAATTGTCATTGTCGCCAGGAAGAAATTTTAGCTATTGGCTGTGGTCAAAATATGTTAAAAAGAGGAGATTTGGCTGATTATATTAAGGATGTTGTTGACAATGCTTCTTGTGAGGTTTCAGTTAAGATTCGAGCTAATGTTGAAGGTAGTGACACTTTAAAAATAGCTAAACTGATTGAAAACGCAGGAGCTGACTATTTGCATATTGATGCAATGAAAGCAGGAATTTTTGATGCTGATTATGATTTGTTAACTGAAATTTGTTCTAATACTAATATTAAAGTTATCGGAAATAATTCTATAGACAGCGAACAAAAAATTGAAAAGATGCTTAAAACAGGAGTTTATGGCTTTTCAATAGCTAGGGCACTTATTTCTGGCAAATTAAACTTTAATATATCTAATTTTTAAATATATAACACCATTATATAACAATAATTATTAGAAAATATTATAAATGGTTTAAAAGATAAATAAATACTGATTTTATAAAAGGTGATTTCATGGATTTTATTACTCTTAAGAATATTACAAAAACATTTAATGGTGTTGATGTTCTTAAAAATATTAATTTGAAAATCAAAGAAGGGGAAACTTTAGGTATTTTAGGACGTAGTGGTAGTGGAAAATCTGTATTAATTAACATGCTTAGAGGTACATTGGATTACAAACCTGATAACGGTCAGGTTATCTTTAATCTTGCTATTTGTCCAGATTGTTTGGCTGTTGAATCTCCATCTCATGCAGGGGAAAAATGCTCCTGTGGTGGAACTTACGAAGCAAAAGAAGTTGATTTCTTCAATGCTGAAAGAAAAGAATTTGCAAGTATTAAAAGAAGAATAGCTATCATGTTGCAACGTAACTTTGCATTATACGATGAAGAAACTGTAATTGAAAATGTTATGAGGGCAATGAGTGATGAAAATGATTATGAAGACAATCTTTATGATGCTTTAGACTTGTTGGAAATGGTTCAGATGAACCACAGAATTACTCATGTTGCACGTGACTTAAGTGGTGGAGAAAAACAAAGAGTTGTACTTGCAAGACAATTAGCAAAACAGCCTATGATGTTTTTAGCTGATGAACCGACAGGTACTCTTGATCCTCAAACTGCTGAAAAACTTCACAATACATTAATTGAAGGTGTAAAAGATAAAGGAATCACTATGCTAATCACCTCTCACTGGCCTGAAATCATGAATGATCTGGCAGATCATGTTATCTGGTTGGAACATGGAGAAATTAAAGAGGAAGGAGAACCTGAAAATGTTGTGAATCATTTCCTTGATACTGTTCCAGTACCTGAAAAAGTAGAAAATCCGGAAATTGGAGCTCCTGAAGTTAGAATGGATGATGTTAAAAAACATTACTATTCAATTGAAAGGGGAGTAGTTAAAGCTGTTGATGGAATTGATTTAGCTATAAACAAGGAAGAAATCTTTGGTATTGTAGGTTTAAGTGGTGCTGGAAAAACAACACTTACTAAAATGTTAATAGGGCTGACTGAACCAAGTAGCGGTAAAATTGAAGTAAAACTTGGTGATGAATGGGTTGACATGAGTAAAAGCGGTCCTCTTAATAGGGGTCGTGTAATTCCATATATGGGATTATTACATCAGGAATATTCATTATATCCTCACAGAACTATTTTAGGAAACTTGACTGATGCTATTAGTTTGGAATTGCCTGCAGAATTTGCAAAAATCAAAGCTATTCATGTATTGACTACTGTCGGTTTTGATGAAAACGTGGCTGAATGCTTACTTGATAAATATCCTGATGAATTAAGTGTCGGGGAAAAACACAGAGTAGCTCTTGCACAAGTTCTTATTAAAGAACCTAAAATAATTATTTTAGATGAACCGACAGGTACAATGGATCCAATCACCCGTGTAATTGTAACTGATTCTATTTTAAAAGCTAGAAAAGAATTGGAGCAAACCTTTATTATCATTTCTCACGATATGGACTTTGTATTGGATGTCTGTGACAGGTCTGCTTTAATGAGAGGTGGAAAAATCCTTGATGTAGGAACTCCTGATGAAATAGTTAAACAGTTAACTGCAGATGAAAAAGAAGGAATGTTTAAAAATTAATTCCTTTTTTTATTTTTATTTTATTAAATACTTTTTTGTTAGTTTAAAGCTAGCTGGGTTTACATTTGATGTTGCTAAAGAATTAGTATGAGCAGTTTTAAGTAACATTAAATTATATTTTTTCTATTCTTTTTTTTAATTAGATTTAGGTGATTTGATTGGAGATTATTGAAAAAACAGAGGAATCAAAAGGAAAAATTAAACAACTTTATGATTCAAATGCAGTTTTATTTGAAGAAACTGTACTTCTTTCTGATAATATTAAATACAGTATTTGTTTTGTTCCTAAAGCAGGAGTATATGATGTAGTTATTGAGGATTTTAAAAATAATCTGGCTAAATATCAGGTATTTCATAAATTATCTCCTTTAACATTAAAATATTTCAATTTACTTAAGGATGAAACTTATTTAGATGATTTTGGCAATGTATTTAAATGTATCAGTCATACAATAGAATATTAATCAGATTATTTTTTCATAAAAAAGATTATATATAAACTAAAATAAATTATATCTGTATAAATTATTTCATGAGAAATGATTATTAATTTGGAGGTTAATTATGACTTGGGAAGATGCGCCATCTCATATCTGTAGAGGTGGAGATAAAAGGGGATTGGCTTTTTGTTGCCCTCCAGTTAAACCTTGTCCAATATTAAATGCTTTGGATGAAGTTAACTTAACTCCTCAAGAATATATTGATATTAAAACGGAATTCGCAAAAGAAACTAAATTAGGTGAAGGAACTGGAACTTGTTTCGGATCATTAGTATGGTGTTGTAAACCATCTAAACCATGTCCATTACGTGATATTACTTTAAAAAATATTGGAATGACTCATGATGAATATCTGGACTTGAAAAAGGAATTGTCCGAAAGATTGGTTGGTGCTGATAAACCTGATCCTGATGAAAGTGTAAAAGTATTGGCTGAAACTTTCAATATTGGTGAAAGGGAAGCTATGAATGTTTTAAATGATTGTAATAATGATTTAAGAATGGCTGTAAAATTATTGCGTGTTAAATCCTTAGGAAATGCTGATTAATATGGATTGGACTTCCCTATATCTTAAAACAGCCAATTTAAATGTATTTATATTGGGCACTGGTGAAGTAGCTACAAGAAGAGCAAATAAATTTCTTGACCATGGAGCTAATGTTAAATTAGCAGGGGATGTTTTAGATAAGGAATTAATTAATAAAGGAGCGGTTTTAGCTTCAGTTGATGATGTAGATAAATTAGTTCAATGGTCTGAGTTAGTTGTAATAGCTAGCGGTGATAGGGAACTGTCTGATTATGTTGGTAAAATAGCTGGGGATAAATTATTAAATAGGGCTGATTTTCCAGATAATGGAAATATTATTGTTCCTACAAGTTTTAATATTGGCGATGTCGAAATATCTATTTTTACAAATGGAAAAAGTCCATTGATGGCTCGCCAATTAAGAAAAAAAATTCAATCTATCATTACGAAGGAAGATATCTTAAAAATCGAACTTCAGGATTATAGTCGTAAATTGCTTAAATCCAAGATATCTGACCAGAAAAAAAGAAGGCAGTATCTTTATGAAATTTTCAGTAATGAAAATATTAAGGATTTGCTTGATAACAATGAAATAGATGAAGCTAAAAAGTATATCGATGATTTAATAAGGGGATTTGATGATACTTAATTTAAGGGTTGACCATAAAATTGCAAATATTGATGCTATGGAAAATATTGCAAAAGAAATGGATCAGCTGTTTTTGGAACTGCAGGAAAAGTACTCAATTGTGGAATATGTGGAAATATCTACTTGTAATCGTAAGGAATATTATATTCATAATGATAATATAGATGCTTCAGATTCTCTTTTATCTCATGAAAATAAAAGCATTATTATTGATTATGGAGATAATGTCATTAAGCATCTTTTTCGTATGACTTCTGGTTTGGAGTCTATGATTGTAGGTGAAGACCAAATTTTAGGCCAGGTTAGTGATGCTAAGCAAAAGGCATTTAAAGAACGTCATTGCGGCAAGATTTTAGATTCTATTTTTACTAAAGCTATCCACGTAGGTCGTGTAGTAAGAAACAAAACTAATATTAACAAAGGTTCAATTTCTATCGGCTCTGCAGCTGTTGATCTGGCTGAAAAGCATTTGGGAAATCTTGAAAATAAGTCTGTTTTAGTTATTGGTGCTGGAAAGATGGGTAAACTGGTGGCTAAAGCTTTGGCTGAAAAAAATTTAAATGCAATTTTTGTTGCAAACAGAACTTATTATGTTGCTGTTGAACTGGCTAATGATTTAAACGGTCAGGCTGTTCTTTTCAGTGAATTGGGCAAGTATGTTCAAACAGCAGATTTAATAATAAGTGCAACTGGTGCTCCGCATTATATTTTAAATAAAGAACGTTTGGAAAAGACTGATGGGGATTTTAAAGACTTGCTTATGATTGATATAGCTAATCCGAGAGATATCTGTCAGGATGTCTGTGAATTGGGAGTTAAATTATTCAATATTGATGACTTACGTGAGATTGCAGATGAAAATACTAAACTCAGAAAAAAGGAATTTGCAGAAGCTGAAAATATCATCGATGAGGAGTTCACTTTACTTAAAGAATCCTTTAAGCTAATTGGTGTTGAAGATATTATTGCTAATTTAAGAGTATCTATGGAAAAGATAAGAGAAAGAGAAACTAAGAAAGCAATTGCTAAACTTTCTGATGTAGATGCAAATGCTAAAATAGTAGATAATTTAACAAATTCTATTGTTAATAAAATATTTTTTGATATTTCTAAAAAAATCAAACAGGCAGCTCATGAAAATGATGAAGAATTAATCAGAGCTATTGAATTCATGTTTGAAGAATAATTAAAGAATGTTTTTTATTCAAACATTCCTTTTACTTCACTATTTTTAATTTTACTTGCTTTTAAAGCATATTCCACATCTTTTTTATCTACAATTTCCTTGTCATGTGAAATTGCATGGTGAAGTGCTGTTTTTAGAATTTTTTCTTTAATGTCTCTTCCAGACATATTTTTACTAATTTTAACTAACTTTTCAATATTCAATTCATATTCAAGTGGAAATGTTTTAAGATTATTTTCAAAGATAGTTTTTCTCTCATTGTCATCAGGTAAAACAAATTCAATTTCTTCTTCAAATCTGCTTCTTACAGCATAGTCAATTGAATTTGGAGTGTTGGTGGCTCCTATTGTCATCACTGCTTTATTTTCATTAATTCCATCCATTTCAGTTAAAAGGGAATTTACAATTTCAGCAACATCTCCTCTAAGTGACTGGAAACTTCTGTGAAGTGCAATTGCATCAATTTCATCAATAAATATTATAGATGGTGCTGTTTTTTGAGCTTTTTCAAATAATTCCTGTATTTTAGATGCACTGTCACCAACATGTTCTCCAATCAATGAAGTGGATTTTATTAAATACAATGGAACATCAAGTTCATTAGCCAGTGCTTTTACAAGCATTGTTTTACCAGTACCTGGAAATCCATAAAATAAAATGTTTTTTGGAGCCCATGGACCAAATTTATCAGGATTTTCAAGATATTTGATTAAAACTTTAGTTTTATTTTTAGCATTTTCCTGCCCTACAACATCTGAAAGTTTGACATCTGTTTTAACACGTTTAACAGTATCTAAAGTATTTTCTTCAATATCTAAAAGTTTAATTTTAGTGTTTTCAGAGATTATTGAGTTATTGGGGTTGAGGGATACTATTTGAAAACCGTAATCAGGAATTATTTTCTAATCGAAAAGATAGGAATTTTCTTTTACAACTAACCCTAACCATTGTTCACGAGCATACTCTTCGAATAATGCTTTATCAATAATTTCAAGATTATTTTCCATCATTGCAAAATCAAAAGGATAACCTACAGGTTTTAAAACTATACATTCAGCAAAAGGAGTGTTTTCTTTTTGCGCGGGTTTTGATTTTGGGTTAGATGGTTTTGTTTCATGGGTTTTATTGTTTGTTTTCATTTAGTCACCAACTTGTAACAGTTGTTTTTAATTAACTATGT
>OGOU01003141.1_pt1 | contig 10902 bp, 10 predicted proteins | sample 1552721 | NCBI WGS metagenome assembly OGOU01 (sample SAMEA2580176, study PRJEB22360) | human gut metagenome | biome: human gut; feature: human-associated habitat; material: faeces | place: Denmark | collected 2008/2010 | reverse complement strand
CGCCTTAGAGCAAGTTCAAGTTGCGGATGAGCAGCTTGGACGCAGTGAAACGAAGTATTTTTATAGATTACAGGGGAGGAGGGTTCGTCTGTTTATTTCTCCAACTCTACAAATCAGGATTTTTAACCAAAGCGGTATTCTTTGTTTAGCTTACTCTGTTCAATAACATATTTTTTAAATTCCTCAATCAGCGGTGGGTGATATACATCTTTAAGAATCGCCATATAGAAGTACCTCTTATAAGAAGGCTGCGTCAATTTCAGCACTTTTACATCCACATGGTTAAGCCCGTCAAACTTTGGAGCAATCATAATACCGAAGCCTTTGGAAACAAAACCGGCACCGACAAGATCTTCTTCAATCTCGCAAAGAATATCCGGGTATGCATTGATACTTTTGAATAAATCATCAATAATCTGGCGCAGTCCGCTTTTATGCCGGAAGATAATCTGCTGATAGGCAAGGGTCTCTTTTAAAGTTACGCTGTCTTTGGCGGCAAGAGGATGGTCTTTTGGAACAATGACAACAAGTTCCTGAGTCGTGATAGGGATAAATTCGACCATTGGACTATTATTTAACTTAGAGCAAAAAACCATGTCGTATTCTCGGTCTATAAGACTGCGGACCAGATCGACAGAGAGCCCATGTTCACAACTGAAATTAAACCAGATATTTTTATCTGGATGAAGATCAAGAAAGTTTTTTACGGTAGTTGGAACATAGTCTGTTCCGAGTGTACGGAGAAAGCCGATATTGATTTCACCTTCACCGTTTGCTACTAATTTTATGTCTCTTACTGCATTATCTAAGTTTGCGAGAATTTCCTTTACATTAGAATAAAATGCCTTACCATATTTTGTCAGTACAATGTTACGCCCACGCTTTTCAAAGAGCTGTATGCCCAGTTCGCTCTCCAATGTAGAAATAGCGTAGCTTAAGCTGGGCTGTGTGATAGAAAGAATCTCAGCGGCCTTGCTGTAATGTTCTGTTCTGGCAAGTGTTTCAAAATAACGTAAGTGAAATAAGTTCATTGAAAAACCCCCTTCAATAAAAGTATTGTTTAAAGATTTCAGTATTATGTTAGATTCGTTTTGTTTATAGAATGTAGTCTGTAAAAACAGATTCATAAAATCAAAATTAAAGTACAAAAAATGACGTATCAAAATGATATATCTGATTGTGGGATATTAAAATCATATTACCAGATCATTTTACTTAAATTTATTAGAAGTATTGCCATAAATTTTTAAGAAATTCACCTTAAAAATTCCTATGTTTTACTTTACCATAAATGATAAAAAAAATCTATGAATTTACGAATATTCTCGATTGGTTTTATTGAATAAAACGAGTTATAATCTAAGTAACTTAAAAAGTTAAAAAAATAACAAGTAAATTTTTTAAAGCAAAATTATATTTTTTTCAAATGAGAAGGAGGACATATCATGTCAAAAGAATTTCCTATTACCGTTAGTTCATGGACACTTGGAGACCAGTGCAAATTTGAGGAGCGTGTAAAAGCAGCTAAGGAAGCAGGTTACGATGGAATCGGTCTTCGTGCTGAGACTTACGTAGATGCATTAAACGAAGGACTTCATGATGAAGACATCCTTGCAATTCTTGAAAAATATGACATGAAGGTTACTGAAGTAGAGTATATCGTACAGTGGGCAGAAGATTCCCGTTCTTACGAGCAGAAATACAAAGAGCAGATGTGCTTCCATATGTGTGAACTCTTCAACGTAGGTCACATCAACTGTGGATTAATGGAAGACTACTCTGTAGAACATACAGCACAGAAATTAAAAGAATTATGTCAGAGAGCAGGCAAATTAGTTATCGGTGTTGAGCCAATGCCATACAGCGGAATCCCTAACATGGAAAAAGGATGGGCTGTTGTAAAAGAATCCGGATGTGACAACGCTAAGTTAATCATGGATACATGGCACTGGGTAAGAGCTAACCAGCCAATCGACCTTGAAGTAATCAAAGATATCCCAGCAGATAAGATCGTTTCTATCCAGATCAACGATGTTTGGGATCGTCCATACGCTAAGAGCATCTTAAGAGATGAGTCTATGCATGATCGTCTCGCTCCTGGAACAGGAATCGGATGTACAGCAGACTTCGTTAAGATGGTACGTGAAAAAGGTATTGAGCCAAAAGCAATCGGTGTTGAAGTAATCAGCGATGCTATCCTTGCTAAGGGTGTTGCAGAAGCTGCAAAACATACATTTGACAATACAAAGAAAGTTCTTGAGCAGGTTTGGCCAGAAGTACTTTAATCTTTACCTAATTGAGATGTTAACTTGTTAAATGCTGAAATAAAAGACCGCAGCCGCAGAGTAGAGGCTGCGGTGCGGTCATGTATATGTGAATAATTAGGAAGGGGTAAATTATGAAGTTTGAAAAAATGTTTTCACCAATTCAGATTGGACCTATTGAAGTAAAGAACCGTTTCGTAGTACCTCCAATGGGTAATAACTTTGCAAACACAGACGGAACAATGAGCGATCAGTCTGTTGCTTACTATGGCGCACGTGCAAAGGGTGGATTTGGGTTAATCACACTTGAGGCTACAGTTGTTCATAAAGGAGCAAAGGGTGGTCCTAGAAAACCTTGTTTATATGATGATTCTTCAATTCCTAGCTTCAAGAAAGTAATTGATGCCTGCCATGCAGAGGGAGCAAAAGTTTCCATTCAGTTACAGAATGCTGGACCAGAAGGTAATGCTAAGAACGCTGGAGCACCAATCGAGGCAGCTACAGCAATGACATCCGCAGATGGAAGAGATATTCCAGAAGCAGTTCCAACAGAGCAGGTTTATGAATTAGCAAGAGGATACGGTGAAGCTGCAAGAAGAGCAATGGAAGCCGGAGCAGATGCTGTAGAGATTCATATGGCACACGGTTACCTTGTAAACTCTTTCATGTCTCCAAGAACAAACAAACGTGTCGATGAGTTTGGTGGTTCTTTCGAGAACAGAATGCGTTTCTCAACTCTCATCATTGATGAAGTTAAGAAAGCAACACAGGGAAAAATCGCTGTACTCGCTCGTATCAACAGTACAGAGGATATGTTCGGTGGACTTGACAACCATGATATGTGTGCAATCGCAACTTACTTAGAGTCTTGTGGATTAGATGCACTTCATGTATCTCGTGCCGTTCACTTAAAAGATGAATATATGTGGGCTCCTACAGGTATTCACGGTGGATTCTCCGCTGAATATGTAGCAAACATTAAGAAATGTGTATCTATCCCTGTTATTACAGTTGGTCGTTACACAGAGCCACAGTTCGCTGAGGTAATGGTTCGTACAGGTAATGCAGACTTAGTTGCATTTGGCCGTCAGTCTCTTGCAGACCCAGCTATGCCTAAGAAAGCATTGGAAGACAGATTAGAAGACATGACACCATGTATCGCTTGTTTACAGGGTTGTGTTGCTAATATGTATGCTGGTAAGCCAATCTGCTGTTTAACAAACCCAGTTCTTGGTCGTGAGAGCGAAGGAATGAAAGAAGCAGAGGCTAAGAAGAAGATTTATGTAATCGGTGGTGGTCCTGCTGGTATGTGTGCAGCATTTACTGCAGCAAGAAGAGGACATGACGTTACATTATTTGAAGCAAGCGACGTACTCGGTGGAAATATGAGACTTGCTGCTTACCCACCTGGAAAAGGTGATATCACAAACATGATCAGAAGTTACATTACAAAATGTGAAAAATCTGGTGTAAAGATTGTTCTTAATACAGAAGTAACAGCAGATCTTATTAAGAAAGATGCTCCAGATGCAGTTATTGTAGCAACTGGTTCTGAAACGCTTGTACTTCCATTCATCAAAGGTATCACAGCTCCTGAAATCGTTCATGGAGGAGACTGCTTATCAGGTAAACGTCCAGTAGGACATAAAGTACTTGTTGTAGGTGGTGGTATGGTAGGTGCTGAAACAGCAGAGTTCCTTGCAGAGAAAGGACATGATGTTTCAATCATCGAGATGAGAGATGCTATCGGACCAGATGTAATCCACGAACATAGAGTATTCCTTATGGAAGGTCTTAAAGAATATGACGTTCATCAGTATGTAAATGCAGCAGTATCTGAGATTTACCCTGATGGCGTAAGCTACAAGAATGCAGCCGATAAATCCGATGAGACAGTTTATGAATTAAGAGGATTTGACACTGTTGTTCTTTCAATGGGATATGTTTCCAAATACACACATCGTGAAGGTCAGGAAGTTGTTTACGATTTCGTTGACGAATTAAAAGCTATCTGCCCAGAAGTACACGTAGTTGGTGATGCTATCAGAGCTCGTCGTGCTTTAGACGCAACAAAAGAAGCTTACGATGTTGCATTAAATATCTAATGGCAATAATGGAGGGAATAACAAATGGAAAGACGTATTAACGGACACACAGGACTTTTAGCACTGTTTGGAACACCTGTAGGACATTCAGGATCACCTGCAATGTATAACTTCAGCTTCCAGCATGATGGACTTGACTATGCATATATGGCATTTGATGTAAACGTAGAGCAGATGCCAGCTGTATTTGACAGCATTCGCTTATTCAAGATGCGTGGTGGTAACTTCACAATGCCATGTAAAAACATCGCAGCTGAGTTAGTTGATAAATTATCTCCTGCAGCAGAAATCATCGGAGCTTGTAACGTATTCGTTAACGATGACGGAGTAATCACAGGACACATCACAGACGGTGTTGGTTTCGTAAAGAACCTTGAAGTTAATGGTGTTGACGTTAAAGGTAAGAAAACTGTTGTTCTTGGAGCGGGCGGAGCTGCTACAGCAATTCAGGTACAGCTTGCATTAGACGGAGCTTCTGAAGTTGCAATCTTCAACATTGATGACGAGTTCTACGCAAGAGCAGAGTCTACAAAAGAAAAACTTGCAACACGCTGCCCAGAATGTAAAGTAACTGTTGAGCATCTCGAAGACAAAGAAGCTCTTGCAGCAGCAGTAAACAATGCAGATATCGTAATCAATGCTACAATCATGGGAATGAAACCTCACGAAGACGTAACATTAATCGATAAATCTTTATTCCGCAAAGACTTAGTTGTTGCTGATACAGTTTACAATCCTGAAAAAACTAAGATGATTCTTGAAGCTGAAGAAGCTGGATGTCAGGCAATCGGTGGAAAAGGAATGCTCTTATATCAGGGTGTTGTTAACTACAGTTTGTTTACAGGAAAAGATTTCCCAATCGAGGAATATCAGAAATTCCAGGCAGAACAGGCAAAATAGTTCAAATTAAATGAATGCCAGAGGGGGAGAGGAAAATCACCTCTTCTGGCAGGATGTTAATTAGTAGCACAAAACTACATTTAAAATTTCAGAGGAGAAAATGTATGAAAGCGAAAAAATATATCTGGTCAATGATCTGTGTGTACATGGCTTATTTGACACACGGTATGCAGGCACTTATTTTTTCACAGAATCAGGTAAACTTTGCAACTAAATGGGGATTTGATATGACTGATCCTTCTTCTGCAGCTTATGCAGCGGGTGTTGCAGCAGTTTCCACAGCAATCGCATGGACTGGATTTGGTAAATTCATTTCTGTATGGATTGGTGGAGAGATTTCTGACCGTGTCGGCCGTAAGAAGTTAATGATTGGTGGAGCAATTCTTTATATCATCTGCTTCGCAACAATGTTTGTAACGAACAATGCAACTGTAGCTGCAATCATGGGTTTATTAGGTGGTATTGCTACATCTGGTTTCTGGGATGCATCCGGATATCCGGCAGTACAGGAAGCATATCCTGCAGCACCAGGTTCCGCATTAATTATGATTAAGTTCTTCGTAGCGTTATCAAGTATCTTCTACCCACTGATCTGCGTACAGACAGCAGCAGCAGGTAACTGGAAGATCAACATTGTAATTCCTTTAGTATTATCTTGTGTTGTATTAGTATTTGCATGTATCGCAAGATTCGTTTATGATGATGAAAAAGCAGCAAACGCTGGTTCAGGAAGCGACAAGAGAGCTGACCAGGCTGAAATCGATGCAGCAAAAGCAAGACAGCTTGTTGCACCTGGAAAGTTTACAGCATTCCTCACATATTTCTATGCATTCTTAGTAATGGCAGTTATGTATGGTGCTCAGCAGTATACAAAGGCTTTCGGTCTTGCATACTGTGGACTTAGTGAAATGCAGGCAGCATCTATGACAACAATGTATCAGGTTGGTTCTATCGTTGCCGTAGCATTCTGGGCTGTAATGATGAGTAAGTTAAAATGGCATCCATTAAAAGTGTTAATCGTTGATGCGGTTATCACAGCAGGATCACTTTTAGCAGTACTTTTAGTACATCAGGTAGCAATCGTTTATATCGCAATCTTAATTCTTGGATTTGGTTGTGCAGGCGGTGCTTTACAGACAGGTCTTTCTGTATTACAGGAATTCGTACCTGGACCAAAAGGACGTAACACAGGTATCTACTATACATTCATGGGTGCTGCTTCTTATCTTATGCCTGTAATTGTAGCAAAATTAACAGTCATTTCCGGTGAAAGCAAAGCGGTATACACATTAATGACTCTTATGTTTATCTTAGCAGTTGTTCAGGTAGTAGCAACACTGTACCTCATCTTAAGATACAAGAAGGTATTTGGAACTACTCCATTAGCAAAAGCGGAATAAAGTTTAAGATAAATAGCTAAACAGCGATTTTAAAGTAATTATTTTAAATCCTTATGAAGTTGTTTTAAATAGTTATGGGAATTTAGATGATTACAACTAAAAATAAATGGTAATCAGCCTGTATATGGTTTATACTATATACAGGCTCACCATGTTTTTAGCTGTTTATTTTTTTAATATTGTTAGTTAAAAAATAAACAAAAATCTATTGAAACCTATAAATTCATAGAATATATCTATAAGTACTAACCGATGCACAAAAGGGGAGTCAGAACAAACGATAAATTTGTTATTTGTAAGTATTTTAGAAGATATCTATGGTAAATCTGTTGTAGTAATACACTGCTGTTTCAATTTTATTTTCTGAAAAACAGATGTAGACTGAAATAGATTTAAACAAAGGATAATTTTGTTTTTTTGGTGTGTTAGTACACAAGTATTAGAAGAGGAGATATTATGAAGGTATTAAAGTGGCTGGATAACAATTTGGAACAGGCCATACTCCTGATTTTATTGTGTGGAATGACAATCGTTATGGGAGGGCAGATCATTGCCAGATATGCTTTTTCAGCTTCCCTGTCCTGGTCTGAGGAAATCACCAGATATATGTTTATTATTTCCGGTTTTATCAGTGCCAGTTATTGTATTAAACACGGATTATCCGTTAAGATTGACCAGTTAGTAGGTATGCTTCCGGGCAAAGGAGTACATTATATGCGGCTGGTAAGTTATCTTATACAGTTACTCTTTTTTGCTTATCTGGTTCCTTTTGCATGGAAATATGTAAAGGCAGGAATGGCAAGTGGACAGCTAAGTCCGGCTTGTGGAATTCCAATGTATCTGATTCAATCATTCACAGTAATCAGTTTTGTTTTATGCTGTATCCGTCTGATCCAGAAATTTATACAGCGAGTTGAAATCATCACAGGAAAAAGAGAAGCGGAGGAGAAATAAAGAATGTCACCATTAGTAGTATTTATATTATTCTTTGTATTTTTATTAATAGCGATTCCTATCTCTGTATCACTTGGTCTGGTTGCAGTATTACCGGGAGTATTTGATCCGTCTTTTACAGCGAGTGCTTCCTATGTTATCCGTTCTATGTTTGGTGGAATCGACAGTTTCCCACTCCTTGCAGTACCGATGTTTATTTTATCCGGTATCATTATGGCAAGAGGTGGAATCTCAAAAAGACTTTTTGATTTATTTTCATTTTTCATTGGAAAACGTACAGCAGGTCTGCCATGTGCGGCAGTAATAACCTGTCTGTTTTACGGAGCCATCTCCGGTTCAGGAATTGCCACAGTTGCCGCTGTGGGTAGTATGACAATTCCGCTGTTAGTAGAACTTGGCTACGATAAAAAGTTCTGTACTGCCTTAGTTGCAGTAGCAGGAAGTCTTGGTGTTATTATTCCGCCAAGTATCCCATTCATCATGTATGGTATGGCATCTGGAGAATCTGTAAGTGATCTGTTTATGGCAGGGGTTGTACCAGGATTATTGATTGGTGCTTTATTGATGGTGTATGCCATTTATTATTGTAAAAAACATGGAGAAGATAAGGAAAAGATCGCAGCAGAGATTGATCAGTTACATGCAAAAGGATTTATTGGAGTATTTAAAGAAAGCTTTTTTGCAATCTTAAGTCCGGTTATCATCCTTGGATGTATTTACACAGGAATCGCATCCCCAACAGAAGCAGCGGTTATTTCTGTATTTTACTCTTTAGTAGTCAGTTTATTTATCTATAAATCCATGAAATTTAAAGATATCTGGGGAATCATGGTAGAAGGTGTGAGAACTTATGCACCAATTCTGTTTATCTTAGCAGCATCCATTGCATTCTCAAGAGTATTAACATTGATGCGTGTACCACAGTCCATTAGTGCATGGATCTTAGGTAACTTCCATAATAAGATTGTGATCTTGCTTGTGATCAATATATTCTTGTTGATCGTAGGTATGGTCATGGATACGACACCAGCTATTCTTATTTTGACACCAATTTTATTACCGATCGTTACAGCAATCGGTATGAATCCGATTCATTTTGGTGTTATGATGGTTGTAAACCTTGCAATTGGTTTCGTTACACCACCAATTGGAGTCAACTTATTTGTGGCATCATCCTTAACGGATATTCCAGTGATGAAGATCGCACAGAAAGCAATGCCGTTGATCGTCTGCTTCCTTGTTGCATTACTTCTGATCACATTTATTCCACAGATCAGCCTGGCACTTTTATAAGGAGGTTTAGGATTTCATGAGAAAAATCATAAAAAGATCCGTCGTAGTTCTTCTTGCAGGAGTCTTATTATTCAGTTTATCTGGATGCAAGAAGAAACAAAAGAAAGACGAAGTACAAAGATATGCATGGCCGCTTGGAACTTCCAGTCCGGAAGATACGGTAACGCAGCTTTATGCAGAGAAGTTTGCAAAAGAAGTTTCCAGATTAAGTCATGGAAAGATGAAGATCGAAGTTTATCCAAACAGTACACTCGGAGGAGACCGTGAGCTTCTTGAGAGTTGTAAAGATGGGGATATCCCATTTGTCGTACAGAATACTGCACCACAGGTAACATTCCTTCCAGATACCGCAGTATTTGACCTGCCAAGTGCATTTACAACGATCCAACAGGCACGAGCAGCTGTTGATAATGAAGAGTTCTATCAGAAGATGGAGAAAGTATATCAGAAGGGTGGATACAAATTACTTGGATATGCCGATCAGGGATTCCGTGTTATGTCTACCAATAAGAATGTTAAGAGTATTAACGACTTCAAAGGGCAGAAGATCCGTACGATGGAGAACAGCTATCATTTGAAGTTCTGGAAGACACTTGGAGCGAATCCAACACCAATGACGTTCAGCGAAGTTTATATCGGACTTCAGCAGGGAACGATCGATGCACAGGAGAACCCTTACGAAGTTATTGTTTCCAGCAAATTATATGAACAGCAGGATTATGTTGTAGAGACAAACCATCTGCCACATTATATTTCGCTGATCGTCAGTGATGAATTCTATAATAATCTGTCAAAAGACCAGCAGAAGATCATCGATCAGGCATCACAGACAGCGAAAGTGTATGCGAGAGAAGCATCTGATAAGCGAATTGCAGACCGTATCAAGATCATTGAAGACAGTGGTACAAAGATTGTGAAACTTGATACAAAGACACAGAAAGAGATGCGTAAGCAGGCACAGCCAGTTTATGATGCGATTAAGAAGAGTATCTCAAAAGATATTTATAATGCATATTTAAGTGGTGTAGAGAAATAAAATGAATGATATGAGACTAGAATTTTTGAAAAAACTGGTCTCATATTTTGTTTTCTTCTTGCTAATTGTAAAAAGCTGTTATAAAATAAACAAGATTGAACAATGTAAAGATGTAAAAAGGAAGATAAATTATGTTTCAGAAATTCTACCCGTCCGAAGATATCAGAAGTACTTATGATATTGATTTCGAACGATACTACAAAGAAGGATATCGAGGAGTGATCTTTGATGTCGATAATACGTTAGTACCACACAATGCACCAGCAGATGAACGTGCAAAGAAGTTATTTAAGAGACTGGATGCGATGGGGATGCAGTATTGTTTTACAAGTAACAATAAAGAACCAAGAGTGAAAGCGTTCTGCGAGGCAGTTGGTGGAAAACATTATGTATACAAAGCAAATAAACCATCGATCAAAGGATATGAGACAGCAATGAAATTGATGGGAACGGATAAGAAGAATACATTCTTCGTTGGAGATCAGTTGTTTACAGATGTTTATGGAGCGAACAGAACAGGTATACATAGTATTCTTGTAACACCGATGAATCCGAAAGAAGAGATTCAGATCGTACTGAAACGATATCTTGAAAGAATTGTACTATATTTTTACCGCAAAGAGGAGGGGAATTCATGAACCATATTGTTATCATAGGATTTATGGGTTCAGGTAAGACAAGAGTAGGAAAACGGCTGGCAAAAGATTTCAATCTTCCTTTTGTAGACGTTGACCGCGTAGTATCAAAGAAGATGAACCTTACAATGAAAGAAATCTTTGACAGATTCGGAGAACCATTTTACAGAGCTCTTGAGACAACTGTGATCAAGGCACTGATCGATGATCCGGAACAGAAGATTATTTCTCTGGGGTCCGGTCTTCCGATGCAGGAACAGAATGCAAAATATATTAAAAAACTGGGAACTGTAGTATATTTGAAGGGATCTTATG
>OGOU01003137.1_pt1 | contig 10907 bp, 9 predicted proteins | sample 1552721 | NCBI WGS metagenome assembly OGOU01 (sample SAMEA2580176, study PRJEB22360) | human gut metagenome | biome: human gut; feature: human-associated habitat; material: faeces | place: Denmark | collected 2008/2010 | reverse complement strand
CCCCGGAGTATGCAGTGACAGGTGCATGGTTATCGTCGGCGGGGATAGCAGACCTTTCGGTCGGTTATGACAATATCGACGGGGATGTCATGCTCTTCGGTTTCAATTTCATCTATGAGCTGGAAGTCGTATGAGACACCGATTTTGACGGCATGCGATGTGGCAAGAAGGCGGTCGTAAAAGCCTTTGCCGCGCCCTACCCTGCGTCCGTTATGGTCGTAAGCGACGCCAGGAACGATTATCATTTCTATGCTGTCGACCGGGGTAATTTCGTCGCCGTCGGGTTCTTCAATCTGGAAAGCGCCCAGATGTAGTCTTGTCCGGTCATAGGGCAGGATATCAAGGTTGACGCCGTTGACGCGAGGCAGAAAAAAGTGTTTGCGGGTATGCCATTTGTCAAGGAATTCGAGGGTGGATAGTTCGTCAGGCAACGAGTGATAGACAAGTATACGGTCGGCCATCATGAACGCCGGAGTCTGTTCGAGCAATGCGAATACGGCGCGAGCGGCATCGATTTTTTCCTGTTCGCTGAGCAGAGCTTTCCGGGTACGTATATTGGTGCGCACAGTTTCCTTTTTCATTTTTCGGGATGTATTAATGAGGCGTCCACAATGTGTCCTGGCCTCAAGGTTTGATGGGAAAGTTGGCTTTGCCCTTGCGTATCACCTCGAGTGCTTTTTCTATATTGGCATCTTTATCATTGAATATCTGATAGAAAGCAGGTATACCGAGAATATCGCGGGCAATAAAAGCTTTTATCTGTCTAACAATCAAATCCTGAGAAATGTTGATATAGTACCATCTTGCGGGAAGGCCTTTGCCTACGGCATAGTCAACAAATGCTGAGAGCAGGACATCGTCAGGCGGCAGTTTCTGCAGCAGTTGGGGGATGTCTTTTGATTTTTCAAGTTCGGCACGATTAAGATCACAATATTCGTATGCGAACTTGAGGAAGAGTCCCTGATTGTAGGCGTTGACAAAGTATCCGGTATATGCTGTTGTGTCGTTAGGCATAAAAATGTCAGGCATAATACCTCCACCGCCGTACACCTGACGTCCGGTGCGAGTCTTGAACAGGAGTTTTTTGTCAAATTTCACCGAGTCGGCCGACATCATCTCGCCTTTGCGGTAACGTTCGAAGATTTCGTATTCGTAAGTATCATTTTTGCCCGGGGTATAGTCTTTCTGTATTGAGCGTCCCGAAGGGGTATAGTATCGTTGTACGGTTAGACGCACCTCGCTACCGTCGCGCAGCGGTATAGGCCGCTGAACCAGGCCCTTGCCAAATGACCTGCGACCAATGATGAGGCCACGGTCGTTGTCCTGGATGGCTCCGGAGAATATCTCGGAGGCCGACGCTGTTATTTCGTCGGTGAGGACTGCGAGACGGGCATTCTGATACGAGCCGTTGCCATCACTCAGTACGACCGAGTTATCACCGCTATGACGACCCTTGGTCGAGACTATCTTGCATTTTGCGGGCAAAAATTCGTTAACCATAAGAATTGCGGTTTCCATGTATCCGCCGGTGTTTCCACGCAGGTCGATGATGAAATCGCGGGCGCCCTGTTCCTGAAGTTTGTTGAGGCTCTGTATGAATTCGCCGTAGGTATTTCGACCGAACTTGTTGACTTTTATATAGCCGGTCGATTGGGAAGCCATGTAAGCCGCGTCTATCGACACAACGGGTATATCGCCGCGTACGACGTCGAATGTAAGTTCTTTGTGGACTCCGGGACGGCGGACACCAAGTCTTACCTTTGTATTTTTTTGACCGCGAAGCAGTTTGAATACCTGGTCGTTGGTGATGTCTATTGAGGCAATGTTACGACCGTCAACCGAGACAATACGGTCACCGGCCATGATGCCGACCTTTTCGGCCGGACCGCCTGACATCGATTCGACGACACATACGGTGTCGTTATATATCTGGAACTGAATACCTATGCCGCTGAACGAGCCGTCAAGCTCGTCGGGCTGCTCTTTTTCGGCAAGCGATATATATGCCGAATGAGGGTCGAGGTTGGACAGAATACCGGGTATGGAGTACTCGATCAGCGAATCGAGGTTGACGGTGTCGACATATTCGTTGGAAATGATGTCGAAAAGCTCCTTGAGTTTCTTTTCGCCGTCAGTCAATTCGGGAGCGCGGTGTGCAAACCATCCGGTGACAAGGCCGGCGGCAAATGTCGCCGCTATAATCAGAGGAAGCCAGATTTTGACTTTTGAGTTGTTATGCATCGTATTTAACGGACTTAGAATCTGTACAGTCTTGGAGATTGGGTGTAACGATGAGGATGTTTAATTCATGAATTTCAGTCAGGGATGTGGACAATTTCGATACCGGCGCGTCTGAGCAGGTCGACACCGTCGGTCAGACGGTAAAGTTCGGTAAAGACCACGCGACGTATACCGGCCTGGATGATAAGTTTGGCACATTCGACGCATGGAGATGCCGTGACATAGAGTGTCGCGCCGTCCGACGAATTGTTTGAGCGCGAGACTTTGGTGATGGCATTGGCCTCGGCATGCAGCACATAAGCCTTGGTGCTGCCCGAATCGTCTTCGCATACGTTTTCGAATCCAGACGGGGTGCCGTTGTAACCATCAGAAATAATCATCTGGTCTTTGACTATTATGGCGCCGACCTTGCGACGACGGCAATATGAGTTTTCGGCCCAAATGGCGGCCATGCGCAGATAGCGCCGGTCGAGGAGTCTCTGTTTTTCTTCTTTTTCAGATTCGGTCATATCTTGTACCTTTGACTGAAGTTTGTTTGTTGCTAAATTACTATGCCTGAGGTGCTGTCGACATAAGATCTTGCTTTTTCGAGAGTCTCGGGCTTGCCTATGTCGAACCATTGTATGTCGTTGTGAGGGGTGTAGGCACGGATATCGAGCTCACTGCAATTGTCAACATAGAATGGTGTCAGGGAAAATTTTGGTGCATCGGGATAAACGGCAAGGGCATCGAGCACCTTTTGTGATATTATGTGGATGCCGCCGAAAGCAAGACCGGTAAGCATATCCGAGGGAATGAACTCTTTTGGACGGGACTCGCCGGTAGTGGTGTTGACCCATCCGGCAAGACGTCCGGTGGCATTGTCGAAGCACAGGTGTCGCGATGTATCACGTTTCTGGGCAAGAAGTGTGACGTCGGCACCGGTGGTCCGATGATGTCGGAGCATATCCCCGAGGTCGATATTGCACAGTATGTCAGCGTTATAAAGCAGAATCGGGTCATTGCCCCGAAGCATCGGTGCCGCTTTAAGTACTCCGCCTCCGGTATCAAGCAGCATTTCACTCTCATCACTGATGCGTATGTCAACACCGAAGTCGCCGGTACGCAGATAGTTTACAATCTGGTCGGCGAAATGATGTACGTTGACAACAATCTCGGTGATTCCCTGCCTACGTAAAGAAGCGATGACGCGCCCGAGCATAGGGACGCCGCCAACGGTGACAAGAGCCTTGGGGTGGCTTAGAGTGAAAGGTTTGAGCCGGGTTCCGAGACCGGCGGCGAAAATCATCGCTTTCATTTTTCAGGGGCGGGGCTCAAGAGTCTGGTCAATGTTCTGCTCGCGGTGTGAAAGCTCGACCTTGACATTGAATTTCTTATTTATATGTTCGGCCATGTGTTGGGCACTATATACCGAGCGGTGCTGTCCTCCGGTGCAGCCGAAGGCTACCATCAGCGAGGTGAATCCGCGGTCGATATAACGCTGTACCGAAGCATCTACCAGCTGGTAGCAGTTGTCGAGGAATCTGGTTATCTCGCCGTCATCTTCAAGGAATTTTATAACCTGCGGGTCGAGTCCGGTATAGGGTTTGTAGCGCTCGTATTTGCCGGGGTTATTGATGGCCCGGCAGTCAAAGACGAATCCTCCGCCGTTGCCTGTAGAGTCGTCGGGGATACCTTTTTTGTAGGCGAAACTCATGACACGGACTGTAAGCGTGCGTTTCTTCATCTGGTCGGCAAACTGATTCATGCCGACAAGCTGCCGGAGCAATCGGCTGAGATAAGGATACTCGGTAAATGGCTTTTCGAGAAGTTGACGCAAGTTGGCGATAGCAAAAGGAACGCTCTGCATAAAGTGAGGTTTCTTTTCGAAATATCCTCTGAAGCCGTATGCGCCAAGTACCTGCAGCGTGCGAAAAAGTACGAAGTGACGCAATTGCTCGTGAAAGTAAGTCTCATCTACCGGCTTGTATTTGCGCAGCGCGGCAATGTAATGAGTAATAAGCTCGTCACGCAGACTCTGAGGAAATCCGGCCTTTGCCTGCCATAGGAAAGAAGCCACGTCGTAGTAGAACGGTCCCATGCGTCCGCCTTGAAAGTCGATGAGCCATGGCTTGTTGTCGCGTATCATGACGTTGCGCGACTGAAAGTCACGGTACATGAACGTCGACGACTGGCTGCGCATAAGCACATCGGCCATTGCCTGAAAGTCATCTTCGAGCAGGTTTTCTTCGAACTCGAGCCCGGTAGCCTTAAGGAAACAATATTTGAAATAGTTAAGGTCCCACATAATAGATCGGACATCGAAATGCGAGGTGGGATAGCACTTGGTGAAGTCGATACCGACGGCTCCTTTGAATTGTATGTCGGGCAGCAGGCGAATGGTCTTTATCAGCAGGTCCTTTTCTTCGTTGGAGAACGAGCGTGTGAGGCGTCCTTTTTCGATAGCGCCGAAAAGCACAGTGTCGCCCAAATCGTTCTGTATGTATGTCATACGGTCGTCCGATACGGCAAGCACTGTGGGCACGGGCAATCCTTGCTTTGCAAAGTGCCCGGCAAGATAAATAAAGGCTTCGTTTTCGGGGCGGCAGTTGCCGATAACTCCTATTATGCTCTGCTTGCCGGTCATACGGTAGTAATGGCGGTTCGAGCCGGACGAGGGCATCTCGGTAACGGTCTCGGGCATGGTGCCGGTATGCTGTTTATATAGTTCTTTGAGGGAGTTGATGTCGTTATTCATTGTTCTGAAAATGACTTGGCAATAGTTGATAGTGTCGGTTAATATACGGTCAGTTAGCGACTTCTGACAGGAATCGTATGCGGACAAGGCGAATTTCATCGTCCGAATAGTCTTCACCTAATTCATTGCGGGCCTCATCGAGCGAGTCGCTATCACTTCCGAGGAAGTAATCGAAAATTTCTTGCTGAAGGTCTTCGTCAAGAATCTCATCGAGATAGTATTTTATATTGATTTTTGTCCCGGCATAGACAATGGCTTCGATTTCGTCAAGCAGTTTGTCGAAGTCCATGCCTTTGGACTGAGCAAGTTCGTCAAGTGCAATCTTGCGGTCGATAGACTGTATTATCGAGATTTTAAGACGTGAGTTGTTGGCGACAGAGCGCACACGCAAGTCTTCGGGGCGCTGGATGTCGTTTTCTTCGACATGAGCTTTGATGAGATTGACAAACTGCTCGCCGTACCTGCGGGCTTTACCGGGTCCCACGCCCGAGATATTCTGAATCTCCTCGATTGTTACCGGGTATGTCGTGGCCATAGCTTCAAGAGAGGGGTCCTGGAAGATGACATAAGGCGGCAGTTTGAACTTGCGGGCGATGCTCTGCCTCAAGTCGCGCAGCATTGCAAAGAGTTCGGGATCGAGCGCTCCCGATGCCACTTCTGAACCCGAGTAGTCGTCATCCTGACTAAAGTCGTGGTCGAGCATTATTTTGAATGACTTTGGATGTGCCAGAAACTGGCGTCCGGCTTCGGTGATTTCGATTTGTCCGAAGTTTTCGATGTCGCGGTGTATGTATCCCGCGAGTATGGCTTGCCTGATGACGGTATTAAGCTGCTTGGGGTCGGCGTTTTCGTCGCATCCGAATATTTCGAGTTCCTGATGATTGTATGATTTGACATCAGCCGAAACGCGTCCACGGACGATGTCGATAATATGTTCGGCCTTGAAACGCTCAGGCAGAGTTGCTATTGTGTCAAGAATTTCGACAAGCTGCTCGCGTGCCTCGACTTTCTCTTTGGGATGTGTGCAATTGTCGCAGCTACCGCAGTTTTCGTCGGGATAAAACTCCCCGAAGTAATGCAGCAGTGCGCGACGGCGACAAACCGATGTCTCGGCATAGGCAGCTGTCTCCATGAGAAGTTGTTTGCCTATTTCTTGCTCGGCCAAAGGTTTGCCCTGCATGAATTTTTCCATTTTTCGCAGGTCTTTGGCGGCGTAGAATGTTATGCAACGCCCTTCGCCGCCATCACGGCCGGCACGGCCGGTTTCCTGATAATATCCTTCGAGCGACTTGGGCATGTCGTAGTGAATTACAAAACGTACATCGGGTTTGTCGATACCCATGCCGAAGGCTATGGTAGCGACTATGACATCGATTTCTTCGTGCAGGAAGGCATCCTGATTAGCAGTGCGCATGGCACCGTCCATACCGGCGTGATAAGGCAATGCGCGTATATTGTTGACAACAAGGAGCTGGGCCAGTTCCTCAACTTTTTTACGGCTAAGACAATAGATGATTCCTGACTTGGAGGGATTGTTCTTGATGAAACGTATGATATCGCGGTCGATGTTCTTGGTCTTCTGACGAATCTCGTAGTAGAGATTGGGGCGGTTGAAAGATGCTTTGAATACTGCTGTATCGGTCATGCCCAGGTTTTTCTGTATATCATGCTGCACTTTAGGTGTAGCTGTAGCCGTAAGGGCAATTACCGGACGTGAGCCAATCTCGTTGATGATGGGTCGCAGACGACGGTATTCGGGACGGAAGTCATGACCCCATTCGGATATACAGTGTGCCTCGTCGATGGCAAAAAACGAAATGTTTATTGTTTTGAAAAACTCTATGTTGTCCTCCTTTGTCAGCGACTCGGGCGCTACATAAAGCAATTTGGTCTTACCCGAGAGGATGTCGCCCTTGACTTGCTCGACAGCTGCGCGAGTCAGTGACGAATTAAGAAAATGTGCCACATTGTCATCCGAACTGAAGTGGCGCATGGCGTCAACCTGATTTTTCATCAGGGCTATCAGCGGGGACACGACGATTGCAGTTCCGGGCATCATCATCGATGGCAGCTGATAGCACAAGGACTTTCCTCCACCGGTGGGCATAAGCACAAATGTGTCGTGTCCGTTGAGCAGGCTGAGGATAATGTCTTCCTGGTTGCCCTTGAATGTGTCGAAGCCAAAATATTGCTTCAGGGCCTGAGTCAGTTCTTGACGTGTGAACATGGCGATAGGGTTAGGAGGATAGATTTTGTTCTATTATTTTTAAGGTTTTTGCCAAAGGGCAAGAAGATCTTGGTACATGATGTTCATAGTGGAGCACCATCGTTGACCGATGTCAATCGACGGGAGTATCGGCCAGATGTGCCTGTTGTATTTTTTCGATGGCGTAGCTGCGGGTGACTCTGAAAGTTTTGACTTTCTTGGACGGAATCTCGAACATGGGGTCGGTCATGATGGTTTCGACAATGGAGCGGAGACCACGGGCACCGAGTTTGAATTCGATAGCCTTGTCGACAATCAGGTCAAGTGCGTCTTCATCGAATGTGAGTTTTACCCCATCTATTTCAAAAAGCTTGACATACTGGCGGGTAACAGCGTTTTTAGGTTCGGTGAGGACTTTTCGGAGTGCTTCGCGGTCAAGGGGTTCGAGATGGGTGACAATGGGCAAACGACCGATAATTTCGGGGATTAGACCGAACGACTTGAGGTCCTGAGGAGCTACGTAGCGCATAAATTCGGCGCCTTTGAGATTTTTGCGTGTCGCCGAGGCCGAATATCCGACGACATGCGAGTTGAGACGATGTGCCACCTTCTGCTCAATGCCATCGAAGGCACCTCCGCAGATGAAGAGAATATTCTTGGTATCTACCGGAATCATTTTCTGCTCGGGGTGTTTGCGGCCGCCCTGGGGAGGAACGTTTACGATAGAGCCTTCAAGGAGCTTAAGCAGCCCCTGCTGTACGCCTTCGCCCGAAACGTCACGTGTAATCGAAGGATTGTCACCTTTGCGGGCGATTTTGTCAATCTCGTCTATGAAGACAATGCCGCGTTCGGCTCGCTTTACATCATAATCGGCTGCCTGGAGCAAACGGGTCAGTAGGCTTTCGATATCCTCGCCTACATAACCGGCCTGCGTGAGCACCGTAGCGTCGACAATAGTGAACGGGACATCGAGAAGACGCGCTATGGTACGGGCTATAAGAGTTTTGCCGGTACCGGTGGGGCCGACAAGTATGACATTGCTCTTTTCTATCTCGACATCATCGTCGGTCTTGGGTTGTCCTAGACGTTTGTAGTGGTTGTATACTGCGACAGCGAGCTGTTTTTTGGCGTCATCCTGACCTATGACATATTGGTCAAGGAAATTTTTTATTTCAAGGGGCTTGGGGACTTTTTTCAAGTCGATTTGTTCGTCGGGAGTGCCAAAGCTTTTGGAGTGGTCGCCGCGAAAATCTGTAAGCATGGTGTGTATCTGGTCAACACATTCGGCGCAGATACATGATTTTTGGTCAGCGGAAGGAATGATGACTTCGCTCATGTCGGCTGGGCGACCGCAGAAGGCGCATGTCATTTTCTTACGTGTAGGCATATATTGGTTGTAGTTATTGGCTCGCGGATGGAGCTTTGCTCGAGATATATCAAAATTTGGTCACGAAAATAAAAAACAGAGGGCAATGAAAAGCGTGTAACGGCGTCACGCAATCTTACGTGAGGCCGTCACATGCTATAGTTGTCAACTTCGGCGGGCTTTGACAAGGACTTCATCAATCATGCCGTATTCCTTGGCTTCTTCTGCAGTCATCCAGTAATCGCGGTCCGAGTCGGCAAAGACCTTATCGTAGCTCTGACCGGAATGGTCGGCGATAATGGTGTAGAGTTCTTTTTTGAGTTTCTGAATCTCGCGGGCTGTAATTTCGATATCCGAAGCCTGTCCTTGAGCGCCGCCCATCGGCTGGTGAATCATCACACGCGAGTGCTGAAGTGCAAAACGTTTGCCTTTCTGACCGGCGACAAGCAGTACTGCGGCCATAGAGGCGGCGATGCCGGTGCAGATTGTCGATACATCAGACGAGATGTACTGCATGGTGTCATAGATACCGAGTCCGGCATAAACCGAGCCGCCGGGCGAATTGATATATATCGACACATCTTTGCCGGGATCGGCCGAGTCAAGATAAAGCAGCTGGGCCTGAATTACATTTGCGGTATAGTCATTGACCTCGGTACCGAGGAAAATGATACGGTCCATCATAAGACGCGAAAATACATCCATCTGGGCCACATTGAGCTGACGCTCTTCGATGATGGTAGGCGAGATATAGCTTGCACTTATGGGCGCGCTTGAATTTATGGCAGAAATATACTGATCGAGGGCAAGGCCGTTAATATTGCGATGTTTGACGGCGAAGTTGCGGAAATCGTTATTGTTGTTCATTATAATTATGTTGAAATATTGTTTAAACTTTTTGTTTTATAGAGCATTAATAAATATATACAATCTTAGAGAAAAAGTTATCGGTGTGTGCTCGCGGCGAACACCCGGTTTTCTATATACGAAGTTACAATTATTTTTTGAAAATAACATATTAAAGCCTGCTATTTTTTGTTAATTGTTGGATATTTTGGAAAAGATGCAAGTAAAAAGCCGAAAATCACACATCTAAAGTATCGGCCATACTATGACATGCGCCCGAACAAGAGGGATGGTTTCCCTCTTAGTCGGAATCGGCGTCTTTGTATGAGACAGAAAGGTCAATATCGATGTCAACATGCAGCGTTGTCAGACGCATATCAGACAACATCACACTTATAACGGAAGCAAAACTATGGCGAAGAAATGGAAGAATTTGGCGCAGTAACAGAAGTATCCGGCACAAAAACGGAGGTATTTGGCACAAAAACGGGGAAAAGAGTCTTAAAGCCGGTCGTAAGCCGGATAATTATTCATCTGATGCGGTAAGTTCGGTCAGTGAGCGCATTTCGGTGTATTCTTCCCATCCGGGATCATTTTCGCATGTGATTTCAAGTGGATAAAGGGGAAGGTCAGCAAGGGCTTCGTTGAGCTTGCGTCCGAAAATATTTGTCGAAAGTGTATAAAACACCCAGTCCCGGCGTCCTTCGCCGGTATAGATCCCGGTCATTACGGCAACCGGGTCGCTGTCGAATGTGCGCTGCAGGCGCTGTGTTATTTTCTGAAGTTCGTCGGCTGTATCCTTGGCGGGCATAGCTTTACCGATGGCATCATATATCCATGCTATATCCACACGGATACTGAATCGTGGATTGTCGCGAAACTTGTCAACGTCGGCTCGTCCGGTAACCATTACAAGGCCTCCGCTATCGCCCTGGACAGGAGCAGTCCACCATTCGCCTTTAGGCTCGTATTGCTGGTAAGTGTTGTTTTTAGGTGCTTTGGCCGAATGGTCTGAACGTGACATAATCGAAAAAAATATTATATGAAAAGCGAGGGCCGGGTATAAGCCGGGTTATGTAACGCCGGCGGTTTCGGCCCAAGGCCGACCTGCCGGTCGTTCCCCGTCATTTATCTTGACTCGGTGTCACCACAGAGTTCGAGCGGTCTACCCCCCGGCAATGGACGAGCAGCCCTTAGATGCCGGTATACTTGACCTTGCAACCCATAAGACGTGCGGCACGGCATGTCACCATGTCGTCCGGTGAGCTCTTACCTCACCTTTTCACCCTTACCGGCATAATGTCGGCGGTTGTTTTCTGTCACGCTGCTCCGCTCTTTCGGACGGCTTGCCGTTAGCAAGTATGGCGCTCTGTGTTGCCCGGACTTTCCTCCCGTCCCTCATTCGTGAACGGGCGACGAGGCCCCGGCCTTCGCTGTATGTTTTTGGGTGAGTGTTTCTGATTCGTTATCAGATGTACCCTTTGATGATACCGCGTTTCGAGTTGCGAACG
>OGOU01003136.1_pt1 | contig 10910 bp, 10 predicted proteins | sample 1552721 | NCBI WGS metagenome assembly OGOU01 (sample SAMEA2580176, study PRJEB22360) | human gut metagenome | biome: human gut; feature: human-associated habitat; material: faeces | place: Denmark | collected 2008/2010 | reverse complement strand
TCCCAATGTAACAAATCAGAGCTTATTTTATGTCCCCATCCAATATTTTCATTTATCAGATGCTCCGGATCTGCCTGATAAAACACATGATATACACCATTATATTCAACCAGTCCATTCGGATCATTCATCCATCCCTTTTCCGGTGTAATATGATAGATCGGTTTATTCATCGTCATCTCCACTTTCTTCTTCTGCAAGTATCTCTCTTAAAGTTTTCATTACCGCAGCTTCTTTTATCTGTGGAATTACCGTTTCCATACTGCTTCCGTCTTCCTGACAATTCACTGCTTCTACAAGTGCCGGCAGATTTACCCCGGTAATAATTTCCATCTTTCCGGCATAACCGGCTGCAAGCTTTGAAAATTCATTAAATGGGCTGCCAAACAGAAAATCAACCATTACAAGAACCTCTTCTGTATCCTGTTCATCTAACAGCCTCTTTGCCTCTTTCGAAAATTTACTGATTCCTTCTTCATCAAGGCAGAGTGCCGTTACATTTTCTGCCGGTCCCATAACAAATTCCAGTGATTTCTTCATTCCTTCAGCCATCGGACCATGACTTGCTACAATTATTTTATACATATCCAACCTTCCTTTTATGCCAGACTGTCTTTTAAGTAAGATTTCGGAGCACTTGGTACTAAAATTGTTGTAATCTCTACTCCTTTATCTAACAGTTCCTTAAATGCTTCTTTTTGGTATCGTTCCAGCAATTCCGGATATCTTTGTAATAATTCTTCCATTTTTTTCGAATCCACCCTGTCTAATTTCAGCTTTTTTTCGGAATCGTCTACTTCGTAGAAAACACGTGATGAAGCTGCATTAGCTGATTGTACTGCTGCTCCAACGACTCCGAATGCCATAGCAGCATTTGAACCTGTGGGAATTGCTGTGAAATAAACTTTCCCTTTACAAATAAGACCTGGTGCAAACCAGGCTCCGATTGGACGCTTTTTGAATTTTAATCCGATGCAATTGATGTACAGCGTGTCATCAATCTCGATGGCGAAGGTCTTTTTCTTGATCTCCTTATCGAGTTCTTTGTCCCCATTGTATATTTTGAAGTCTCCTCCTCCGGACATGAACAGTTGTTTTTTGTTTCGTTTTTCCTTAATAACGTTCAATGTACTACTGCTTGTTTCGTTTAGCAGGTCGGAAAGAGTTGTATACAATTTGCCGGTTTCTTGGCTCAGTGCTCCTTCTACAGAAAGGAAGAGGCATAACACGAAAAATAATGTTTTCATAAAAATAGGTAATTTGTTCCGTTTATCTGATTAAGACATTTCCGGATGTTTATTCTTTCTTAGAACGTACAGATAAGCATAAAATTGTATGGAACAAAAAAGGCCACTCCCCGAAAGAAGTAGCCTTTTATTTATGGATAAGGATTATTCTTATTTGTATGCTTCGCCCTTAACGGCAGCGATACCCGGAAGAACTTTGCCTTCGATGGCTTCCAGCAGAGCGCCACCACCTGTAGAAACGTAAGAAACGCCACTTGCCAGGCCGAACTTGTTGACACAAGCTACAGAGTCGCCGCCACCAACTAATGAGAATGCACCGTTCTTGGTTGCTTCAACGATAGCTTCGCCAACTGCGCGGGAACCGTCTGTAAAGTTTTCGAATTCGAATACGCCGGTAGGACCGTTCCACAGGATCGTCTTGGAGTTCTTGATAACCTCGGCATAAAGAGCGATTGTCTTCGGACCGATATCAAGGCCTTCCCATCCGTCGGGAATTTCGTTTACGTCAGCATAAGCAGTCTTGGCATCGTTGCTGAAATCGTCAGCGATCTTAGCGTCGATGGCCAATACCAAGTTTACACCTTTTTCTTTTGCTTTCTTCATAAGATCGAGCGCCAGGTCCAGCTTATCATCTTCGCAGATTGATTTACCGATCTTGCCACCCATAGCCTTCGTGAAAGTGTAAGTCATACCGCCGGTGATGATCAGGTTGTCTACCTTGTTTAACAGGTTCTCGATGATTTCGATCTTGGAAGAAACTTTGGAACCACCCATGATTGCAGTAAACGGACGAGTGATGTCGTTCAATACCTTTTCAACAGCTTTTACTTCTTTTTCCATCAGGTAGCCGAACATCTTGTGGTCAGTGTCGAAGTAATCGGCGATCAATGCCGTAGAAGCGTGAGCGCGATGAGCTGTACCGAATGCGTCATTTACATAGCAGTCGGCATAAGATGCCAATCTCTTTGTAAATTCTTTCTGGCTTTCCTTAACGGCTTTCTTGGCAGCTTTCTTTTCTTCGTCTGTAGCATCTTCAGCCAAACCTCTCGGCTTGCCTTCTTCTTCTGCATAGAAACGAAGGTTTTCAAGCAACAATGCTTCGCCCGGTTGCAGGGCGGCAGCCTTGGCACCGGCTTCTTCGCCGATACAATCGTTAGCAAACTGAACATCAACACCCAACAGTTCGGAAACGTGTTTTAGGATGTGTTTCAGTGAATATTTGTCAGTAACGCCTTTCGGACGGCCTAGGTGAGAACCGATAATTACACTGCCGCCGTCTGCCAAAATCTTTTTCAAAGTAGGAAGGGCGGCACGGATACGAGTGTCGTCTGTGATGTTGAAGTTTTCGTCCAGAGGAACGTTGAAGTCAACTCTTACAAATGCCTTTTTGCCGGCAAAATTGAAATTGTCAATTGATTGCATAACTCTTATATTTAAGTTCTATATTAAAATATCACGCTTAGCGGACGCAAACTTACATAAAAATATTTTATTTTGTTGTTTCATATTCTATAATTATTGGCTTGAATGTAAAACTTCCTTACGCTTCGGTCAAAACATATGGGGAAGTGGGGAGCAGGGGGTGTAATTTTTTTTTAATACTTTTAATAGACAGTAATAAAGAAGACTTCTATATTTGTCGCCAGCTATTGATAAACAATTTTGTACTAAAATTTTTTATAGTAATGCGAACGAATCATCTTAATCTATTACTTGTACTCGTACTTGTATTATTTCCGATGAGTACACGCGCATATGGCGCTGATGAATGTGTGATGTTGTATACTCCCTACACTAAGATTGCGGTTCCGCCGGGAGAGTCTATCAATTACAGTGTTGACGTCATTAATAATTGTGGCGAAGTGAAGAATGCCTCTATTTCCGTCTTAGGAATGCCGCGAGGTTGGAAGTATGAGATGAAAGCCGGAGGTTGGACAGTCGATCAGATATCCGTTCTGCCGGGTGAAAAGAAGAATTTCTCTTTCAAGGTGGATGTCCCGTTTAAAGTAAATAAAGGAACGTACCATTTTACGCTGACTGCCCCTGGCGTGGCGGAATTGCCGTTGACTGTGACTGTATCCGAACAGGGAACTTATCAAACTGAATTTGTGACAAAGCAACCCAATATGCAAGGCAATTCGAAATCAACCTTCAATTTTAACACGACGTTGAAAAATCAGACAGCAGACCAGCAGCTATATGCATTGATGGCAGACGTTCCGAGAGGATGGAATGTCACTTTCCGGGTTGCGGGCAAGCAAGCCACTTCTGCACAAGTGGAAGCCAATGCGACGGAAAATATCAGTATCGATATTAATCCGGCGGCTAATGTGCCGGCGGGCACTTATAAGATTCCGGTCCGTGCGACAACTAGTTCGACCTCTGCCGATATCGAGTTGGAGGTGGTTGTCACTGGTTCCTATGATATCGAGCTGACGACTCCGAGGGGATTGTTGAGCGCGGAGATTACGGCAGGAGATATGAAACGCATTGATCTGCTCGTACGCAACAATGGGTCTGCCGAACTGAAAGATGTCCAGTTGACAGCCTCTAAGCCGGTTGACTGGGAAGTTACCTTTGAACCTTCTAAAATAGAGAAACTGACGGCCGGTGGCACGACGAATGTTACTGCGACGATAAAAGCATCCGGAAAGGCCCTTCCGGGCGATTATGTGACGAAGATGACGGCCAAGACGCCTGAAGTCAATACGACTGCGGAGTTCCGCATATCCGTTCATACTCCCATGGTTTACGGTTGGTTGGGGATTTTGATTATTATGCTCGTGTTGGGCGGTGTGTATTATCTGTTCCGTAAATATGGAAGGAGGTAAGTCATGTGCCAGTATGTGATCGAACTTACCGGTTTGACGAAAAAGTATGGAGACTTTACTGCCGTGAACGACTTGAACTTGCAGATTCGCAAAGGTGAGATATTCGGGCTGCTGGGGCCGAACGGGGCAGGGAAATCGACGACCATACTGATGATGCTGGGCCTGACCGAACCGACAACTGGTTCCGTAAAGGTATGTGATATCGACTCCACCACTCATCCGATAGAAGTGAAGCGCAAAGTAGGATATCTGCCGGAGGATGTGGGTTTCTATGAGGATATGACAGGAATCGAGAACCTTGTTTATACAGCCGCCCTTAATGGTATCCGGAGGAAAGAAGCGCGTGAGAAAGCAGAGCGGTTGCTTGATCGGATAGGATTGGTGAAGGAAGCGGATAAAAAGGCCGGTAAATATTCCAAAGGGATGCGTCAACGCCTCGGATTGGCCGATGTGCTGATAAAAAGCCCTGAAGTAATTATTCTGGATGAACCGACTTCCGGGATAGATCCGGCCGGTGTGCAGGAATTTATGGATCTGATCCGGCAGTTGAGCCGGGAAGAGGGATTGACCGTCCTGTTTTCTTCCCATCATCTGAACCAGGTCCAACAAGTTTGCGACCGGGTAGGATTGTTTGGAGGGGGAAAGTTGCTGGCGGAGGTCGAACTGACAGATTTGCATAAGACTGAGCATGGGCTTGACCATATCTATAATCAATATTTCGGGGGAGGACGCGGCCATGAGTAATACGAATCATCCTTTTTGGGTTATTGTCAATAAAGAAATCTCCGATTATGTGAGAAGCTGGCGTTTTATTATCCTGATCGCTATCATTGCACTGACATGTATGGGTTCGTTGTATACGGCTCTGACAAATATCCGTGAAGCGATAAAGCCGAATGATCCTGATGGAGCGTTTCTTTTTCTGAAACTGTTTACGGTTTCGGACGGGACGTTGCCTTCTTTTGCTGTGTTTATCAGTTTTTTAGGGCCATTGTTAGGAATTTCATTAGGGTTCGATGCCATTAATTCGGAACAAAATAAAGGGACGTTGAGCCGTATATTGTCTCAGCCGATTCACCGGGATTATCTGATTAATGCGAAGTTTGTGGCGGCTCTGGCTGTAATTGGCATCATGCTGTTCATGTTGGGATTCTTGGTTATGGGATTCGGACTGATTGCGATCGGAATCCCGCCAACGGCTGAAGAGTTTATGCGTGTCGTCTTCTTTCTGTTCGTAAGCCTCTTTTATGTGGCATTCTGGTTGAACTTGTCGATATTCTTTTCAATCCGTTTTAAACAAGCGGCGACTTCGGCATTGGCTTGTGTGGCTATCTGGTTGTTTTTCAGCGTGTTCTATAATATGATTATCAACCTTGTCGGAAAGGCATTGAGTCCTTCGGCTTGGGCTTCTGACTATCAGGTGATCGCTTACCAGCGGTTTATGTTGAATTTGCTGCGTTTTGCACCGAGTGAGTTGTTTAATGAAGCGACGATGACATTGCTGATGCCTTCCGTGAGGAGTTTGGGGCCGCTAACGATGGAGCAGGTGCATGGCGCGATTCCAAGTCCGTTGCCTTTAGGCCAGAGCCTTTTGGTCGTTTGGCCGCAACTGACCGGATTGATTGCTGCGACAGTTGTATGTTTTGCTTTGTCGTATGTCTCTTTTATGAGGAAAGAAGTACGGTCAAGGTAAATAATATGCCAATTCGTAAATGTGCCGATGAATAGGAAACTCCTGTTGATCGGCACATTTACGAATTGGCATATTCTCATTATTTATCGTTCTGTTAATTTGAAACGCAGGCGTAGCCGTCCGTCGGTGTAATCGTATGTGAGCATTTTGAAATGTCCGATTTCTGACGTGTTATTGACATGTGCTCCGATACACGCGCAAGTGTCATAGTCTCCGATGCGGACAATGCGCAATGTCTCGCTTGCGTCTTCCGGCAACTTGCTGATATCGACGATCTTTCCGGCTTCCGCTTTCGGCACAAATTCGATTGTAACCGGCAGATGCCGGTCGATCACCTCATTTATCCGACGTTCTACTTCTTCCATCATTTCGGCGGTCGGTTCTTCCTGCAATTCGTAGTCGCATTTGCTCTTTTTCCGTTCTATGTGCGCATTCTTCGAACGGGGACAACCGAACATGCGAACCATTGTCTGGTTCAATATATGTTCAGCCGTATGCATAGGAGGATATTCCTGTTTGTTGTGCTCGTTTAATTGGATTTCCTGTTCCATTGTTCTATTTCTTTCTTTAATATACTATATACATTAACATTCACGTATTCACCGGAAGTCAGTAATTCGCCTTCCCGTTCCGTACCTTCCAGTGTGAATCCCAATCGCTTCGGGACAGCGTTGCTCGGAATGTTGCCGACGGCACACCGGATTTGGATGCGGTTCATGTTCCGTTCGCGCACGGCCCATTGGCAGAGATAACGGACGGTATTCGTGACGATCCCTTTTCCCCGGTAGGCGGGAAGCAGCCAGTAGCCTATTTCCGTTCGCCGGTTAGGGGCATCGGAGAAGTGGAACCCGGCCAGCCCGCAAATAGCTTTTCCTTGTTCCAAAATGTAGACCGGATCGCGCTGTTCGTAAGGGACAGCCAATACGGATTGCAGGAATCCTTGTTCATCTGCAACACTCTTGAGCCCGTCGACAAAAGGCAGCCAGATGCGCAGATCTTCCCGGTTTTTATCAATCGCTTCGAAAATCAGGGTTGCATCTTCAAAAGTTGCTTCCCGAATCGTATAATCGGAAATGCCTATCGGGTGGGAGTAAGGGCGGATTGTCTTTTCGAAAGCTTTCCTTGCACTGTTGTTCCGGTAATACACTTCGCCACAGTATTTGAATCCCAACGTGTCGATCAGGCGAAGCATATAAGCATTGTCATATTTCGTATCTACGCGGAAATTGTAGACACCTTTCTTTCGGCTTACTTCTTCCGCTTGCAACATAAACTGTTTTGCCATGCCCTGCCGTTTCATCTCGTCGGCAATGGCCAGGCGGTGGACGATGACATAAGGCAGATCGTTCGACCATTTGCCTTCTATATCTTTATAGACAGGTTCACCATCGAATGAAATGACTCCGTATGCAACAACCCGGTCTTCCCGGCAAATGACGTATCCGTTTCCGTCTTGTATGTCTTGACGGATATGTTCGATTGCAGGGTAGTTCTCGTCCCATTGTTGACTTCCAAGGCGTTGCATTTGGGCTTTTGCTTGTCCGATGATTTGCCAGATTCGTTCGATATCTGTCTCTTCTGCTTTTCGGAATATGTCAGATGGTATACTTGAGATTGCCATTTGTCTTTTGATTTTATTGTAATGAATCCTCAAAGATAGTTTTTATTTTATTATTCCAAATAGAGGCAATCAGTCCTTGTCTTTAGCACGGGCATTTCTATATAAAGTCTTTAGCAAAACAACTATCATACTATCATAATTGAGTTTATGTGCTTGTAAAACAGTATGTTATTCTATGATAGTTCTTGGTTTTTAACTATCATTCATCTATCATAACTATCATGGGTAAAAAGTAATAAGGCATTATATATCAATGTTTTATCAAATGAAGGATATGTTCTGAAGCTGATACAAAATAGATTAAAGAGGCTCGTTTTTTCATGAAGACAAGCTACTTTTTTTCTAAAAACAACTTGAAAAGTTTCTTCAGACCCGGGTGGAAGGGCATGGGAGATCCGGGTGTGGAGGAGGTGGAGACCCGGATCTTCGTGAAACCGGAACGGGGATGTGGAGCTGTTTATCTGCCTTGTTTGAGGAGATTTTATGCACTGTTTCTGATTATAATCCAGTGGATTACCTTGTGTATCCTCCCATGGCATGATCGCTTCCTTCTTTATTGGAAAGAGAATGTTAAAAAGATAAGTCGGTAAGGTCGTTTTCATAAACATTTGCTATTCTTAACCTGGTAATTCCAATCAAAACAGTTTAATTTTTGTTATAAAGATAGATTTAAGTCTAAAACGGTCTAAACAAATTATTAGGTATGATACGAAAACTTTTGATTCGGGATCTGACTCTCCGGGATGGTCAGCAATCTGCTTTTGCAACGCGAATGTCACAAAAACAGATAGACAAAGTGCTTCCTTTTTATAGGGAAGCCGGTTTTTATGCGATGGAAATATGGGGTGGTGCCGTGCCCGATTCTATCATGCGATATTTGGGAGAAGATCCCTGGGAGCGGTTGGAGAAAATAAAAGCTTCGGTAGGGAATACCTCTAAGTTGACGGCCCTTTCACGCGGACGTAACTTGTTTGGTTACAATCCTTATCCCGATAAGATTATTAAAGGCTTCTGTCGCAATTCTATAGAATCCGGATTGGATATCATGCGCATATTTGATGCGCTGAATGATGTGGAGAATATAAAATCGACAGTCAAATATGTAAAACGCTTCGGAGGAATGGCTGATTGTGCCGTCTGTTACACGATTGATCCGTATCACTCGGCTGTTGAAAGAATTGTCGCAGCTTTACACGGGCATCCGTTGCATAAGCCTGTTTTTACAAATGAATACTTCTTGGATAAAGCGCTTCAAATGGAGGCTTTGGGAGCCGATATGATCACGATTAAGGAGATGAGTGGCCTGATTCCACCGGGAAGAAGCGCTGAAATAGTACGTTTGTTCAAAAAACATCTCAAAGTTCCGGTAGATTTTCATACTCATTGTACGCCAGGATATGGTCTGGCTTCGGTTTTGGCCGCTATTGTCAACGGGGTGGATGTTGTCGATACCAATATCTGGTATTTCGCTGGTGGAACGGCTGCTCCGGCAATCGAACTGGTGTACGTGTTCTGTAAGAAAATGGGGATCGAGCTGGATATCAATATGGAGGCGATCGCGAAAATCAATGCTCATCTGTTGGATATCCGCAAAGAGTTGTCTGTTTTCGATATGGCAAAACAACTACCTAAGCCATTTAACCCTTTGACAGACAGAATACCGACTGAGATCGACCGTTTTTTTAACGATGCGATCGACGCAGCCCGGAAAGACAAAGAGGAAGATTTGCTTATCTTCTGCCGTGCCATAGAAGAATATTTTGGTTTCCCTGAACCGAATGAACTGGTGAAGAAGGCACAGATACCGGGAGGAATGTATACGAATATGGTAGCTCAGTTGAAGCAATTAGGACAGTTGGACTTGTTGGAAAAAGCAATGTCGTTGATCCCCCAGGTGCGTATGGATGCAGGTTTGCCGCCTTTGGTAACGCCGACAAGCCAGATCATCGGGGCTCAAGCAGTATCGTGCGCGTTGGATCAACTGAAAGGACGTCCGATGTACAGTAATCCGTCCAACCAATTCGTCGCTCTGGTAAAAGGAGAGTATGGAAAGACGCCGGTTCCGATTGACCCGGAATTTCGTTTGAAGATTACGGGTTCGCGGGATGAGGTCCCCTATGATCCTTCCGATTATGAAATGCAGGAGAATCCCGTAATAGAAGAAGTTGGTGTCCAATTGGCTGAGAACGAAAAAGATGTCTTGCTTCTGGAGCTTTTCCCGATGATGGCGCATAATTTCCTGGCGAAGAAGAAGCAGAAACAAGTGCATGTTGCCACATGATATCAGATTGTTTTTATGTATTTAAGAGCTTTTCCCCGGCTATTCGTCCGGAGGAAAGCTTTTTTGTTTTACATTTGTCTGCCGGAAATAAGCTGGAGTCGAAATGGGAAAGAGGTACAGGATAATTCTGTTTTTGTTTTTTACTGCAAATATGGTTTTTGCGGAAAGTAACCTCGACTCTTTATTAGTCAATTTGGATCAAACGATTCTCCAGCATGAGATTTATAAAGACAGGAGAGAAGCCCGGATCCGTGAATTGAAAGGAAAAGCAACCAAGACAGCTCCGAACTCTATTGCCGCTTACCAGCTCAACGATAGCATTTATCGGGAATATAAATCTTATATGTGCGATTCGGCTGTCCTCTATCTGACCAAAAATATCAGGATCGCCCGTAATTTGCGTGATCAGGAGCGGGAGTACAAAAGTAAATTGCTGTTAGCCTCCCTGCATGCTGCAACTGGCATGTATCAAGAAGCGATCGATGTATTGGAGGAAGTCCGCCGTGAAGATTTGCCAGCTTCTCTTACCCGTGATTATTACGCTTGTAAAGAACAGGTATACAGGGAGATCTCCGGTAATTCCCGTGATCCGCAAAGTATACGCCGCTATGAAGATAAATCTTTCGTCTATCGGGATTCTTTAGCGATGATGTTGCCGGAAGATGCCGGCAAGCGGGTTGAGTTGCAGGAACTGGCTTTGAGGGCTGACGGACGTACTGATGAAGCCCTTCGGATCAATGATACACGTTTGGCAAAAATTCCGTTCGGAACTCCTGAATATGCACTTACTTCTTATCAGCGTGCGATGATCTACCGCCAGAAAAAAGATCGGGAAAAAGAAAAGTATTATTTGGCCCTTTCTTCCTTGTCGGATATTCAGTCGGCTATCACAGATCATGCTTCCTTGTGGATGTTGGCTGATTTATTGCTTAAAGATGGCGATATCGAGCGTGCTTATCATTATATCCGTTTTTCTTGGGATGAGACGAACCGGTTTCGTGCCCGCTCAAGAAGTTGGCAGAGTGCGGATATCCTTTCGTTGATCGATAAGAACTACCAGGCTACGATAGAAGGGAAGAACCGGATACTGGTCGCATATCTGACGCTGATCAGTGTACTTACTTTGTTATTGATCTCTGCCATCGTCTATATATATCGGCAGATGAAGCGACTGGCGGAGGCCCGCAATCATTTGCAGGAGACAAACGAGCAGTTGAAGGTGCTGAACGGCGAATTG
>OGOU01003131.1_pt1 | contig 10918 bp, 6 predicted proteins | sample 1552721 | NCBI WGS metagenome assembly OGOU01 (sample SAMEA2580176, study PRJEB22360) | human gut metagenome | biome: human gut; feature: human-associated habitat; material: faeces | place: Denmark | collected 2008/2010 | reverse complement strand
AGGAGTGTTTTCCTTTTGTCCGTTTCAGACTGAACACGGCTTATCAGCCCTTGATGTTCCATTCTTTCCAGCATCGTCGTAAGAGATGTTATCGCTAATCCGCATTTCATCGAGAGCGACCTGATCGAGATTCCATCCTCCTGCCACAGCACATAAAGAATGCGCCCCTGGGCTCCATTGAACGCATCAATATTCTTTTCGCTGAGAATCTTCTCAAAAATTCGGTCTCCAAGCTGTTTTATTTTGGTAACAAGAAATCCGCCGTTCATTTTCATGCAAATGCTCCTATATAGTAGTTTACTTCAAATAATACCATATAGGAGCTTTGCTGTCAAGAGGCTGTATGTCTAAAACATCCGGCGAGTTTTTCATAGCCTGCGCTTTTTGTGTTCTTTCCGCCCGAAAGCATTGACGCACCGCGCCGAATCCTGTATCATGAAGCTGTTCATTCGTCTGTTTTCGCCCGTTTGGGCATTGTGCATATTATGAAAGGAGTCCTTTCCTCATGGCGATGAATCTGACCCAGAAAATCCTGTCCGCGCACCTGCTCAGCGGTGAACTGATTCCCGGCTCGGAAATCTCCATCCGCATTGACCAGACGCTGACGCAGGATTCCACCGGCACGATGGCGTACCTGCAATTCGAGGCGATGGGCGTCAAGCGTGTCAAGACAAAGAAATCCGTGGCGTACATTGACCATAACACGCTGCAAACTGGCTTTGAAAATGCGGATGACCACTATTACATCCAAACGGTGACGAAAAAGCATGGCATTTACTGCTCTAAGCCCGGCAACGGTATCTGCCATCAGGTACAGCTGGAGCGCTTCGGCGTGCCGGGCTACACGCTGCTCGGCTCGGACAGCCATACGCCCACGGGTGGCGGTATTGGGATGCTTGCCATCGGCGCGGGCGGACTGGACGTTGCGGTCGCGATGGGCGGCGGCGCGTATTATCTGGCGTGCCCGCGTGTCGTCGGCGTGCGCCTGCATGGCAAGCTGTCCTACGGCGTTGCGGCGAAGGATATTATTCTGGAAGTCCTGCGCCGGCTGACCGTCAAGGGCGGCGTCGGCAAGGTGATGGAGTACATCGGCGACGGCGTGAAAACGTTGAGTGTCCCGGAGCGTGCAACGATTACGAACATGGGCGCGGAACTCGGCGCGACGACCTCCATCTTCCCGTCGGATGAAGTGACCCATGCGTTCCTCAAAGCGCAGCAGCGCGAGCAGGACTTCGTGCCGCTGTCCGCAGACCCGGATGCGGCGTATGACGAAATCCTCGACATTGATTTGACCGCGCTTGAGCCGCTCGTCGCGAAGCCCCATATGCCTGACATCGTGGAAACCGTCAAGCAGTGCGGCCCGATTAAGGTCGATCAGGTGTTTATCGGTTCCTGCACGAACTCTTCCTATACCGACATGATGCGCGTCGCCCGGATTTTGAAGGGCAAGACTGTGCACCCGGACGTGAGCCTTGTCATCGGCCCCGGATCGAAGCAGGTGCTGACGATGCTGGCGCGCAACGGCGCTTTGGCGGACATGATTGCGGCGGGCGCGCGCATTCTGGAATCCGCCTGCGGGCCGTGCATCGGCATGGGGCAGTCGCCGCGCACGAACGCCGTCTCCGTTCGCACGAACAACCGCAATTTCTACGGCCGCAGCGGCACCAAATCCGCCGGCATTTACCTGGTCTCCTGCGAGACGGCGGCTGTCACGGCGCTGACTGGCGTGCTGACGGATCCGCGCTGCCTTGACATTGACCTCGACATCCCGATGCCGGAGACGTACACCGTCAACGACAATCTGGTCATCCCTCCGGTCGCGCCGGGCGAAGAGGACACGGTGGAGGTCGTCCGCGGTCCGAACATTCAGCCCTTCCCGCTGGGCAAGCCGCTGGCGGATGCCATTTCCGGCAAGGTGCTGCTGAAGATGGAGGACAACATCACCACCGACCACATTGCGCCGTCGGACGCGAAGCTCCTGCCGTTCCGCTCGAATGTGCCGTACTTGTCGGACTTCTGCCTGACCCCCGTGGACGCGACGTTCCCGGCGCGCGCGAAGAAGGAAGGCGGCGGCATCCTCGTTGCGGGCATGAACTACGGGCAAGGGTCGAGCCGCGAACACGCCGCGCTTGTCCCGCTGTATCTGGGTATCCGCGCTGTCGTCGCGAAGTCGTTCGCCCGTATTCATCAGGCGAACCTCATCAACAATGGCATTCTGCCGCTGACGTTCCAGAATGAGGCGGATTACGACCGCATCGCGCAGGGCGACACGCTGAGCCTGCCGCACGTCCGCGAGACGGTGGAAAGCGGCAGCGACACGTTCGTGCTGCATAACGACACGAAGGACGAGGATTACATTGTCCTGATGCCGCTGACCGCGCGCCAGCAGGGCTGCATCCTCTATGGCGGGCTGTTGAATTATACAAGAGAGAGCGCAAAGGCGGAATAAGATAGTTTGTCCCCCGGAAGTATGGGCTTCCGGGGGATTTTGCGTTATTATTTCAGGGGGAATAGAGAGGCTTGCGAAAATCTGCTGCTTTTGCTACAATCAAGGGGGAAGGAGGCTGCCCTGATGAAAAATATCAAGTACACCGTCACGCATCCTATCTTTGTGTTCATGAAGAAGCATTTTTGCCCGCACTGCAAGGCAGCACTCACAGTGGAAACGGCGCATCATTTGGTGAACTCCCGTTCCGAAGAAGCGAAGAACTACGATTTTTCCACGGAAGACGGCAGGATGATTGGCACAGTTGACTTCCGCAATCCGTATTTTGCCTGCCCGAACTGCCATGCGGAGTTTTCGGTGGAAGAATTGTGGAAAATGGAGAAGGGAAAAAGGGCAAGCAGATAACGCAGGAAAATTGAAAAATGCCCCCGGAGGCATGGCTTCAGGGGGCATTTTCATATTATAGGTACTTCTTGAATACTTTCTTGAATTTCAGTGACATCTCCATCATCCAGTCAAACTGTGCATTCCACGCGCTGCGATTGTCAAAATCGACCTGTCGTGTCAGCATAATGCGGCTTGCTTTCTTTTCCGGCAGTTCCCGCCAGTCAAGCGCAACGCCCAATTCCTGCTCAATGGCATTCTGTTTTTCAAATAACTGATGATAAAGGTCCTTGTCGCCGCGAATATACAGTTCAACAACAAGCAGATTTTCTGTTTTAACCGCGCGTAAGCAAATATCATAAACAGATGAGCCAATGCTCAGGTTCATCCACATTTTGTTTGATGCTTTTCGCTTGCCAAATTGCCTTGCGAACTGCGCGTTTGCATACGCATATTCATTGAAGGCTGTCCAGTAATCCAAGCGGAACTGCTGGCTTTCTGTCTGCTGCTGATTTTTCTTGACGCTCTTAATCCAGTCATTCGGCTTCTCAATCACGCTGAACTTCACCGCAGGATTGGAGCTGCCGACTTTATACAGGTGGATTTCGCACAGGAAAAAGCCAATGTCATCATCCGTGTGGTTATTCAGCCACTCAATCGCCGCGCGGTGTTCCTCGCGTGCGTGCTTTACCACCCAGATAATCGTCTGCGCATCTTTCCCGGCAGCGTAGGTGATAAGTTTGCCCAGATGGTCGTGGTTGGTATCTTCCAGCTGGTTTTCGATGATAACCTTCTGCCCCGTTGCAATATCGGTCGCGATAATATCCACGCTGAAATCGCCCACAGCAGATTCTGTTCCGTCGACTGCAATTTCCATGCCGATTTCATTGCCCAGAATCGCGATGTTCTCATCCTTCGCCAGCCACGGCGTAAAATCCAGTGCTTCATGCGGCCAAACCTTCCGCAAATCCTGCACTTCGGTCAGAACTTCAAGCTGCTCCATAGGGCATACCTCCTTTTGTGTGCGGCATATAGCGGGCGCTTATCTTATGATAGCAGATAGGCAGGGAAACGTCAATCGCAAGTATGTTTTTTTCGCAGCAAAACAGCCGGGGACTGCCTTTCCAGCAATCCCCGGCTTTCGTAATCCCAATGAACCCTTACTTGACTTCCAGCAGGTTCTTGCATTCCGCAAACGCGCGGCGGCCAATGATTTCAATCGTCGCGGGCAGGGTTACGCTCTTGAGCTTCGTGTTGCCCTCGAACGCCTGCGCGCCGATTTCCACCACCGGCAGACCCGCCACCGTGCTCGGAACGGTCAGCGTCGATGCCGTGCCGTTGTACTTGACGACCACAATGCTCGTCGAGTCGTCACGAACCGCGAACACGAAGTCGCCTGTCACCGTGAATGCCTTGTTGACAGATTCCAACTCCGTATTGCCGGACAGCGCCTTAATCGTGATGGTGTAGTCGCCCGGCTGCAGCAGCTTCAGACCCGGCACCGTGTAGTTCAGCGCCGCCGTTTCGCCCAGCAGCGCAGCCGTGCCGTCGGACGTGGTCAGCAGCAGCTGATACTTCGTTGCGCCGCCAGCAGCCGTCCACGTCACCGTCAGGTCCTCGCCCTGCTTCGCGGCAGGAACGGTCACTGTCAGCGGATCGTCGGTCACATACAGCGTCAGGGACTGCGCCGGGGAAAGTTCGCCAGCGGTCGTTCCGTAGTAGGGCCTGAACTGAATCGTGCGGACACCGTTGCCGCTGCCCAGCGAAGCGAAGGCGCGCTCGATAACCGTCACATCGCCAGTCGTCGGGTAGCTGGTATTTGCCTTGCCGTCCACATACAGGACGACCTTCGTCGCGTTCTTGGTGTTGACCGTGAACGTCACCGGCACATTCAGCTTCACGCGGCTGGGATTCATGGTGAAGTTGACGACTTCCGGCTTGTTGACCACGGTCGTCGTCAGTGTAATCGTGTACGCCTTAAACTTTTCGCCCGCCGTCGTGCCGTTGTAAGGCTGGAACTGAATCGTACGGACGCCGCCATTATTCCCCAGCGACGAGAACGACATCGTGAACTCGTACTTCGACATGCTGGTCGTTACGTCCTCAAAGCGGCGGTTCACCTGCCCGTCGACATACATCAGCAGCTTCGTCGCGTTGTCCAGATAAACAGTGAATTTAATCTGCTCGCCCAGCACCGCGGTCGTCTTGTCAATCTTGACATTCGCAATCACGGGGGCAGCAGACGAACCGCTCGTCAGGGAAATGGTGGTTGCGGAGGTCTTGTCGCCGCCGACTGCGCCGTTGTAAGCTTGGAACGCAATGGTGCGCTTGCCCCCGTTGTTCCCCAGCGAAGAGAACGCCATGGTGAAGGTGTATTCCGTCATATCAGGGGTGATGTTCTCGAAGCGGCGGTTGACGCTGCCGTCGATGTACATCAGCACCTTCGTGGCGTTCTTGATGCGCAGGGTGAAGGTGATATTTTCGCCCAGCGTCGCGTTCGGATTGCTGATTTTCAGCAGCTCAACCCGCGGCTTGTTCGCCACGCTGATGGTAATCGTCTTGGTGTCGGACATAGCGCCGGGCGTGTTGCCGTTGTAGGGCTGGAACGCCACCGTGCGCACGCCGCCGTTTGAACCGAGCGTCGAGAAGGACATCTGGAACGTCGTCGCGCCGTCCTTCACGTCGTAGATGTAGCGGTTCAGCTTGCCATCAATGTAGACACGCATCTTCGTCGCGTTCTTGGTGTTGATGGTGAAGGTGATGGTTTCGTTTAAATCAACCGTGGATTTGTTCAAACTCCAGCTGGTCACGGTCGGTTTGTTCGGGCTTTCGTTTGCGACAGTCACAACACGTTCGGAGGTCTTTTCACCCGCCGTCGTGCCGTTATAGGCTTGGAACGCAATGGCGCGCTTGCCCCCGTTGTTCCCCAGCGAAGAGAAGGACATGGTGAAGGTGTATTCCGTCATGTCGGGGGTGATGTCCTCGAAGCGGCGGTTGACACTGCCGTCGATGTACATCAGCACCTTCGTGGCGTTCTTGATGCGCAGGGTGAAGGTGATGTTCTCGCCCAGACCCACGGTCGTCTTGTCGATATTCTTTACCGTTACCTGCGGCTTGACAGACGGCTTTGTCAGCGTAATCGTTTGTTCAGCGGACTTTTCGCCGGGCGTATTGCCGTTGTAGGCTTGGAACGCGATGGTGCGCTTGCCCCCCTTGCTCCCCATCGAGGAGAAGGACATGGTAAGCGTCGACGTGTCGGTGGGCACGTCGTAGATGTAGCGGTTGACGCTGCCGTCAATGTACATCAAAATTTTGGTGGCGTTCTTTGTGTGGATGGTGAAGGTGATATTCTCGCCCAACTCCGCCGTCGCCTTGTCCATTTCGAACGTCGGTTTGCCCGGAATAATCACATCCGCGCGGTCGATGTTTTCGAGGTCATCCGGCACGTCCGTAGGCGCGGGGGTCGACGCGGGTTCCTCGGTCGGCACGACAACAGGCTCTTCGGTCGGCTCAACAGCGGGTTCCTCGGTCGGCACGACAGCGGGCTCTTCGGTCGGCTCAACAGCGGGCTCTTCCGTCGGCTCAACAACGGGTTCCTCGGTCGGCTCAACAGCGGGCTCTTCGGTCGGCACGACAACAGGTTCTTCGGTCGGCACGACAACGGGCTCTTCCGTCGGCACGGGCGTGGGTGCAGGGGTCGGCACAGGTTCTTCCGTCGCAGCCGCAAGCACCAGCAGGGCACTGGGCATTTCCACGCCGCTCGCGAAAACACCGGTGTGACGCTGATTCTCAATGCCCTCTTCCGGCACGGGATGCACTGCATCCGCCGCCAGATAGCCATATGCAACGCCAGCCGTCTGGTCATACACGCAGACGGAAATCCGTTCATTCAGCTGACCCTTCTGCGGACGATGCGTCACATACACTACGCCGGTTACACGACCAACCAGCTCATCGCCCGTCGGATTCAGGTACAGCTGTGCGCTGCTGAACGTCGCGGCAAAGCCGGAGTCAAAGAACTCGTTATCCAGCACGGAGCGGCTGTAATCTACGGCTGCTTCGTCCACGATTTCGGGCGCTTCCGTTGTTTCGGGGATTTCCGTTGCTTCGGGAACATCCGTCGCTTCGGGCGCTTCCGTTGCTTGGGGAACATCCGTCACTTCGGGGATTTCCGTTACCTCAGGAACATCCGTTGCTTCCGGTGCTTCCGTCGGCACGACCTCAACCGTTTCCGTCGGCGGAGTTTCCGGCTCTTCTGCAGCCGCCGTCAGCACTGTTCCCATACTGCCCGTTACCATGAATACAGCCAGCAGGAAAGACAATGCCTTTCGCATCCACTTTTTGTCCTTCATCGTCCTCACTCCTTGTTCTGTGCAATCTTCCGGCACGACGTATGGTTGTGCCAATGGCAAGCGATTGCTGCTTTCCATCTTTCTTTTCGCGGCGAGCCGCAGTGCTCCCGGTGGATATAGCAATCTCTTTCCCAATTCCAGCTATATTGTAACAAATTACAAGTCGGCTGTCAATACTTACCGCGCAGAAAGCCGTATTTTATACGAAAATCAAGGCGCTTTCTCTGCATCTGTCTCGCGGAACTGATTTTTCCATTGCCGAATTGCCGTGGTCGGCAAATCAATTTGCGTCTCCCATGCGGAACAGATTCGCTCCTCCAGCACATCCAAATTCCCGCCGCGGGGCAGGACGGGCAGCTTCGTGTCCTTCGCGATTTCGCTTGCGCGGTTGTCTACCGCCAGAATCAGGCTTCGGCAGCCCATGTTCATTGCGTGGATGCCGCCGTGCAGCCGCGTGCCAACGTAGTCAATCCCGCCTGATGCCAAAAGCGCTGTGTAATCTCGCAGATTCGGCTGAATCAGGTGCAAATTCTGCGTCACACGCGCATCCATTTGGCGCAGGCAGGCGTAGTCCTCAACTGCTTGCAGCCACACATACACCTCGCGATAGTGCTTTTGCAGCATGGTCAGCATCTGCGCATCCTGCTCCGGGCTGCTACGGTAGTCCGTCAGCGTTGTCACGACGCGCTCCGCCTTGTGCGTCGGAATCTGCGCGCATTTGTCGTCTGTCAGCCCCCACATTGTCGGGCACGCCGTATTCAGCACGTTCGTGATGCCCAGCTTCAGCAGGCGCTGGCGCGTGTATTCGTCGCGCACCGCGTGCAGGTACTGCCCATCCAGCAGCGTTTTTAGAATCCGCTTCGTGTATCCTGTCGGCTCGTCCTGATATTGATACCACCCCGCGCCCAGCAAAATGACATGCGTGCGCTGAAATTTCTCACGAATCAGGCGGAAATTCAGCAGCTCCCGCTTGTGCAAATCGCCGCAGCGCATCATCACCGCGTCCCGCAGGCGGATATTCCACATCCTTTGGCGGCGCATGTCCGAGGAAAGCAGATTCGTCCCGCAGACAAATGCGAAATCCGCACTGCCGACGTGCTTCATCGATACCTTCGAGAGCCTGTCCCGAACCGGCACGGCGACGGACAGCTGCACAGGAAAGCAGTCGTGCAGCACATGCTCACAGGCGTTGCGGATGATGAAATCTCCCTGATTCGCTGTTGAAATGGTAGGGTCAAAACGCACAATTTTGCGGCAGTGCTGCATTTCCTGATCGATCATGCCTTCTTCCTCCATTTGCGCAAGAAACTCCGCCCTTTTTCAATCATCCAGCGGTATTCTGCCGTCCGCCCCAGCGCCAGCGTGTACAGGAGCGCTGTCACCGCCGCGCAGGTGATGCCCTTGAGGATAATCCACATCAGCGTATGCCCCATCCGCGCGCACAGCAGCAGCGACAGCGCTATCACCGCGCCGTTGAGCAGCAGCAAGCCGCCCTGCGCCTTGAAATACGCGGCAGCACTGCGCCCGAAGGTGCGATGGAACAGCACTTTCGGCTCATACCAGAAGATGGTGCAGAGCCGCGCCAGCCCTGTTGCGCCGATGATGCCCGCCACGCCGAAGAATTGCCCCAGCAGGATGGACAGCAGGATGTTGACCAGCGCCGTCATAAACATAACGTATTTCATTTGCCGAAAAAGCCCCAGCGTTTCGCGGTACATCCACACAGGCGCGACGATGGTGCTCAGGTAGAACGTGAACAGCACCGCCGCCACTGTCCCTGTATCCATCAGGTATTCTTCGCCCACCCAAATCGGGATGAAGTCCTGCACAACCGCGCCGTATGCGGCGACGCAGAAGCCCGTAATCGCCCCGAAGAGGACAATCAGGTTGCGGAACATGGCGTATGACTTTTCCGAATCCTTTTCGGCATTCAGATTTCCCAAGCTGGCGGAAATGCCGGTAATCACGATGGAAACAAACGTCGTCACATACGTCGTCAGCGACGCGTAGTTGGAGTAGTAGCCGACGAACACTGTGCCCAGCATGATGGAAATCAGGATGTTGTCCGTGTTGTTGATAAGAATCGTTGCCAGCTTGTAGAGAAACATGGAGCGGATGTTGTCGTTCAGCTCCTGCTTGCGGTGCATCGGCTCGTGCTTCTGCTTTTCCCGCAGGAAGGGGTACATCTTGTCCGCTAAATGGCTCAGCACCGCATTCTGCAGGAGGGTGCAGGCAATCTGAATCAGCAGATAGCCCAGATAGCTGCCCCAAATCAGCAGGCACGCCATCTGCGCCGCATACTGCACCACCAGCGCCGCGGCGGAAACCATGTTCTGCAAATATGCCTTCTGGTCAGCCTGAATCAGCGTTGTTTTGTAGATGACCAGATAGGATGCCACGGAGTTCGCCAGGTACAGCACATAGTAGACGATTAGCCGTGCCATCGGCAGCTCACTGCTGATGATGAGCGGCAGGAAGGGAATTACCGCCGCGCCCAGCAGCGCTACCGCCAGCGCAATCAGGCGGTAAATGCGACGATAATAGCCCAGCAGGTGCTGGATTTCGTCCGCATCGCCCCGGTGCAGCGGTGCGTACAAGCTGTACACCAGCACGTTGCCCACGCCCAGTTCCGCCAGTGACAGCATGGCCAGAATGTTGCTGTACAGCCCGTTGACACCCGTATAATCCGCGCCCAGCCGGCGCACAAACACCGTTCGCACGGCAAAAGCCAGCAGCAGCGTAACCACCTGCCGTACTGCGCCTACACCGATGTTGCGTGCCGTGTTTTCGCTCCTTGATGCTGTGTTCATGATTCCTCTCCGCCTGTTTCGCCTGTCTGCTCCTGCGCCGCGTCCTCCGGCTGCGTGTTAAACGTCAGGCGCAGTTTTTCCGGCGGCACAGTGCATCGCCACCTGCGCTTCTTCTGGCTGCGCGCATTTGCCTGCTGATCAGGCGCTTCCTCCGCGTCCGGCTGCCACTTGCCCAGCAGCCCCAAAAACAGTATGTTCAGGAAAACGCCCTCCGTGTTGATGCACAGGAAATACAGCAGGAAAACGCCCAGCACATACAGCAGCCGCTCCTTGGCAAATTTGGTGCGGATACCGAGGTACATCAGCCATAGCCAAACTGCCGGGAGAATCAACCCTGTATCCATGACGAAGGCGGCAAAGCCGTTGGAAATATTCTGCACCCTGTGTTTCAGCAGGATTTCCGCCTTTCGCTCCGAGAAAACGCCCTGTCCCGCAATGGGGGATTCCAGCCCGATTTCAAAGCCGCTGAAGGTGTCGTTCCACCGCGTGTAGAACGAACCGCCGGAATTTCGCCCGATAATCTTGCTTTCCACCACGCCCGTGACGGACTCGATGACAAACAGCAAAATCAGCCCAATGAACGCCGCCATCTTGATGCTGCGCGCCATTTTCCTGCCCTTTTTGCGGAATGCTACCGTCAGCAGCACAACGCCCAGACAAATAAAGCCTGTTGTGGACAGCGTGCTGAGGATGGTGACGATCAGCAGCGCAATTGCCCAGCAGTATTTCTTCTTGCTCATGCCCATGCGCGTTTCGTCGCTCATCAGGAACAGCAGCGCGAAGTTCAGGAAAATCTGGTGGCTGCCCGGCTCGTTGAACATACCCGCGTTGCGGTGGAAAACCGGGATGTTCAGCCAGCCTAAGGTGAAATAAGGCGTCAAGTAAAATCCGTTGACGCTGGAAACTTCGTAGTGCAGCAGCGGCAG
>OGOU01003126.1_pt1 | contig 10931 bp, 12 predicted proteins | sample 1552721 | NCBI WGS metagenome assembly OGOU01 (sample SAMEA2580176, study PRJEB22360) | human gut metagenome | biome: human gut; feature: human-associated habitat; material: faeces | place: Denmark | collected 2008/2010 | reverse complement strand
TTAATCATTATGGCGGCAGGTATAGGTTCTAGATTCGGAGAGGGAATTAAACAGTTAGCAAAGATGGGACCAAATGGGGAAATCATTATGGATTATTCCATTTATGATGCCAAAGAAGCAGGATTTAATAAAGTAGTTTTTATTATTCGTAAAGATATTTTTGAAGAGTTTGAGGAAGTTATCGGAAGCAGAATAAAAAAACAAATTGACGTTGAATATGTATTTCAGGAACTTGATGATCTTCCAGAAGGATTTAAATTACCAGAAGGAAGAACAAAGCCATGGGGAACAGGACAGGCAATACTATGTTGTAAGGATGTTGTGAAAGAACCATTTGTAATTATTAATGCAGATGATTATTATGGCAAAGAAGCATTTGTGAAACTGCATGATTTCTTAGTGAGTGGGGAAGATTTAGGTAGAGAGTTCACAATGGGTATGGGTGGATTTATCTTAAAGAATACATTGAGTGATAATGGTACTGTGACTAGGGGAGTGAGTGTGGTTGACGAGAATGGTTTACTAAGTCAAGTACATGAAACAACAGGAATAGAAATGGGAGAAGACGGAAAAATCAAATGCGACGATCCTAAAGTACAAGAATGGATTAGTCCGGAAGATAAAGTGTCTATGAACATGTGGGCAGGATATCCAGAATTTATAGATTATTTAGCAGAAGATTTTAAAGATTTCCTTGCCAATGTGAAAGAAGGAGATTTAAAGAGTGAATATTTGTTGCCGAATATTGTGGACAAACTGTTAAAAGAGAAAAGAGCCAATGTAAAAGTGTTAGAGACACAGGATCGTTGGTTTGGAGTTACATATAAAGAAGATAAAGAAATTGTTCAAAAAGCTTTCGCAGAGTTGATTCAGAATGGAATTTATGCGGAAAAACTTTGGGAGTGATGAAATTATTAAAATCAACTTAAGATACCTGAGACATTAAGAAATCAGTATACAAAATAAATTGCAACATTAAGGACAAATTATTCAAAAAATTCCAAATAAATTAAATAATGATTGAGCATATAGAGTAAAATTAGTTAGAAAGTCATATCAAAAATGGGTATGGCTTTTTATCATTGTAGTATACAAATTAATATATTATGCATACAAATAAAAAACACAGAGTAAGCGCTTTATCTAAGGGTGGAATTTCAATCCACACAAATCCTGTCATAATGATTGCTAGATGCTAGTGTTTTACTTCCATCGTTTGCTAGATGAATGAAAATGCTAGTACTTTACTGTTTGTGATCTCTCAAAATGTCCATGATATGATTTCATTTTGAGAGATCACAAACACATGAGCGTCCTACACCATATATATTCGCAGTCAGATGTCAGGACTCTTATGGATGAATGTAAAAATCTTTATTCACCTGATGGAATTCGCTCATACACAACAAATATCATCATCGGATTGCTGTGGTCTACAGGAATGAGACCATCTGAACCAGTGAATCTTTTGAACGAAGATGTAGATTTTAAAAATAATACATTACATATAAGAAAAACAAAGTTTTCAAAAGAACGATATATACCAATACACAAAAGTGTAACGGAACAACTTTGCTCTTATCATCAGTGGATTGAAGAAAAGTTGGGATTAAAATCATCGAAGGATCCATTTTTCTATACAACAGGGGGGCAAAAAATTGACTGAATCCTCACTTGCATATGCATTTTAAGCTGATTCGCCCATGCATCAATTCTAATCCTACAGGATATCCATATGTAAGATTATATGATTTTCGCCATACATTTGCCTGCAATACAATCTTAAGATGGAATGAGCAGGGAGAAGACGTAAATGAAAAACTATATGTCTTATCAACTTATTTAGGACATGTAAAACCTGCAGATACCTTCTGGTATTTATCTGCAACCCCTGAATTATTAAAAGCATTGTGTTCAAAGTATGAGGAACAGTTTGGAGGGAATGATGATGAAATCTGAGTTACTTTCCATACAAACACTGATTCAAAACTATTTTTTACAACGTCTGATGCAACAAAGAAAAGTTTCTTATCACACGGTTTGTTCTTATAAGGATGCATTTCGATTATATTTACGATACCTGGAAGATGTACATGGAATATCTGCAACAAAAGTAAGTATAAATCATTTTGATCTCGAGTATCTGCAATGCTTTTGTAAATATCTTGAGGAAAAGAGAAAAAATAAACCAGTAACTATAAATAATCGTATGGCAGCTATAAAATCATTTATGCAGTATGTAGCCGAAACAGCTCCTGAATATAGTGCAATAAGCAAACGAGCTCTTATGTTGCCTGCTCAAAAGCACGAATTACCAGTTATGAGTTTTATAACGAAGGAATTTAATGCCTTAATCCAAGTCTGCGATACAAATACATTCATAGGAGCACGTGATAAATTGATGCTTTTACTTATGTACAACACGGGGGTTAGAGTGTCAGAGCTTCTTGAAATTAAAGTATCAGATATTCATGGAGCAGACTCTGTCAATCATGCAAGTGTGATCATTCATGGTAAAGGTCGTAAACAACGAGAAGTTCCGTTATGGAAAACTACTGTAAAATATATAAATAAGTATTTAAAGACCTATACTGCTGAATGCACCGATTATCTTTTTATAAACAAAAACGGTGATGAATTAACACGTTCTGGTGTACGAACACGCATTAATAAACTTGTATCTCAAGCAACAGCTCAGGTTCCAAGCTTACGTGAGAAAACAGTTACACTACATACATTCCGACATTCTGTTGCAATGAATGTGGTGATATCGGGTGTTGATATATCGACAATAGCCATATGGTTGGGACATTCAAGTATAGAAACAACACATAAATATATGATTGCCGATATAGAGCTTAAGCGTAAAGCTATGGAAAAACTGGTTGTTCTGTGATTCTGTAGACGGAGCCAATGCCAGTGCGATCTGTTTTACAATGATCGAGATGGCAAAAGCATATGATCTGAACGTGTATAAGTATTTAAATTTCTTATTGGAAAAACGTCCAAATGCGAGAACTGCCCAGAAAGAATTAGAAAAACTAGCACCGTGGAATGAAGAAGTGCAAAAGATGTTTGCTAGGAAAATGAAGTAAAGTACTAGCATTCTATTATTCTAGCAACACCCTAAGATAAAGCGCTTACCCCTAAGATAAAGCGCTTACGCTATTGTGCGTTTACAATCGGTGCGTTTACGATTACCTTATGCTCTCTTACCGATGGCTCGCAAACAAAAAAGGCCTCTACATATACGTATACGTAGAGGCTACCGATGAGTCGCCAAACTCACCATAACTGAATTGAATAATACCGACTGATCGCCAGACCAATCATAACTGTATTCCTAGTTTACATCATCTCAATATGTAAAGTCAAGTATTATCCTTTAATTGTTCTTTCAAATAAATAACTTTCCCATTCAATGAATTTATAATGTTATCCTTTTTCTTTATTATATTACTGAGTCCAAAAATATTCAATAATTTATTATCAATTTCATTTATCTCATTTACCAAATCACATATTTTTGAAGAAACTATTCTTTCTTTTCCTATTGTTTTTATTTGTCCTAAATCAATCGCGCCAACAAGATTCTTCTGAACTCCATTTTCATCTTTAAATGGATATACTCCAGTAATCAGAATTTGAATATCTGGAATTGTCAAAGTACTTGATGAAATAATAGCACCTGTAAATACTGGAGATTTAAAGTTATACGCATTAGACTGAATTACCACAACTGGTCTAATTTTGTTTTCCTCACTTCCTATATTTTCTCCTAAATCCACAAAATATACTTCTCCACGTTTTACCGTCCATTTTCTTTGTCTTTTTTTCCAAAATTATAATATAACTTTTGTGCATTCCATCTGTTAATTCTTTGAGATTTTATTAACACATTCTTTTCGTCTTGTGTCATTCCCCAACTTCCTCCCTTACTGTGATAACCACGAATTTTCTCGTGTTTATCACTATAGCACAAAACATTTCTTTTTTCTACAAAAAATTATTATTTTAATTACTATACATATCTATCTTATCTAAAATTAATCCCATCTATATGTTAAATAGTTATTTAATTCTTAGATGTTTGCTCGTAGGAAATTGTCAGATTTTTACTTTTGCTATCTGACTTCATAAGGTCTCAGGTCACTTAAGTTTTACATAGTTTATAAGGCTATTGAAGTTTCGAACGTAGTCGGATAATATTTATAAATCTTTTTGTATGCATTAACCTCTTCTTCCTCAAAAAAATCTGCACCTTCTATTGGATATGCCACATTAGGCATATTTTGATTTAATATTGCTAATTCTTTATATGTAAAATTAGGTACTGTAATATCATAAGGATTATTGCTACTATTATAAAACTCAAAATCTTCAAAACCACATTTTTTAAATTTCTTTTTTATAAACAATCCAACCCAGAGTAAGCATTGTCGCCTTAGAATCATTATACTTAAAATATACCAATTGTTGAGACATCAATTTTTCATCATCATTTCTTATTGTACTATTTCTTTCCAATATTTTATTTTTTACAACCATATCAAACATTTTATTTGTAGTTTGATAAATTTTTTCTCTAGCCATATCCTTTGGCAAAAGTAACTTAACTAATATCTCATTGTCAATTCTATCACAATATATCTCTAATTTTTCTTTTGGGGAAGCCCTTTTAAATTTATCCCCTAAATCAGCATTAAAACTTACAAATACCACACTTCCCGATTCCACTTTACTGATGCACGACTCCACATCTTGAATTTGATTGCTGTTTATTCCTCCATCATAATCCAGCCAAATAATATTTTTCTCTTGTTTCCACGGTATATTGGAACTATTTAAGATATCACTTGCATTTCCAAACAACATTTTTATACAATTAAATGGCTTATTAAATTCAAATCTTTTCTTGTTTTTTTCAGAAGAATTTATTTCCATACTATACATATCATCAATTCCGAACTCCTTATGCAGCAAAGAAAAATCCACAAAATACTTTGCACCCATACCAATATATCTATAATTTTTGATATAATCAAATACAGTTAATCTCGAAATCATTTCGCACATCATTTTTCGTTCAATACTCTTGCAAGGTCTTATGCTATAATTAACGCTAATACTGCTCCCCGCCATTAAATTCCCTCCATTTCACAATAGTACTCAAACAATTTTTCTCCAACCGCTTTGTTTGTTCGTTCCCCCATGTTTTCTTTTACTTTATTAACTTCAGTTAATGGTTTAGAAAAAGATATTCTTGCCATCGGAATTTTCGGTTCTGTCTCTGTAATATTAAAATCTTTATTCTCGGATATATTAGTTATTGTCGAATGATTTAATTCCGTCTCACTTGCCTTTTTCACAAAGTCTAATTCATCTAAATTGGATACATCATGTTTACGTTTAGCTTCATCTATAACTTTAATAACTTGCTTCATTGCTTCACTCATACTTTGTCTAGCTATAACATATAACCTGTTTGACGTATCAATTCCTGTTTTAGTTGTATTCCACGGAAGTTCTAAGAGATTTTGTGATTCAAAATAAACATATCCTCTAAATTCGGCTAAACTATAATGAAAAACTCTATTTTCAACACCCCAGCCCGTTAATTCTGTCTTGTCTGCGTATAAAACTAATCTTCCATTACAATATATATACCAACCTGCTTTATTCGGTTCTCCCTTATTCGTAATACCAGCAATAATAGTTATCTTTCCACTGTCATCGATAATTTGTTTTTCATATGGTTGAATATCTTTTGATTTCAAAAGTTTTTCCTTCCCATAATCAATAGCAATATTATTTACTTCTATATCCAAACCATTTTCAGCTTCAACAGTTCTATATTTTTGAATGTAGTCAATTAACGAATTAATAAACATTTCACTTTCAAACTTATTTACAATATCTGTGTTAAGTTTTTCAACTATTATTTTGGTTCCTGTGTTACTGTTATTCATTCCAGTTTCTACTTTATCAAATTCAAACTCCCATTCCGGTCTATTAATCCATTCGTCAACATCTACCTTTAAATCAAAATATTCTGTCCGTGTTGTTGAACTTACTTCAAATTTTTTTCCTAATTTAAAAAGTGCTCTTTTCATTCCTATTCCAAAAATTCCAGTAAAATATCCTGAAGAATCACTTTCTCGTTCAGATGATCTTCCAGACTGAAAAGCATACTTTTGTGCAGTTTCTATATCTATTCCTCCACAATTATCTTCAATAATAAACTTATCTTGAGACATATTTATTTTAATAAACAAGCCTTCATATTCTGTATTATTTCTAATCTTTTTTGCACCATCAATTGAATTATCTATTAATTCCACTATAGCCGGTCTCACGTCAATATCTCGTGTCAACATATAAATAAAAAAACTTTTTGTTGGACTCGCATCGACTTTTTTATTCTGCACTTCCATATGCTTTCCCCCTTATCTTTTTGACAACTTTTTTTTCTCAGTCACAAATTTTCGATATGCTCTTGTATATTCATATGAATCTTTAAACACAAAATTAACTGCTTTAAATAATTTTGGTTCGTGTTGTTGCATTATTTCCAATTCTTCTTCAAAATTTCTTCCATAAGGACAACCTGCACATCCCGTTCTTTTCAATCCATATTCCATATAACATCTACTATGCACAACATCATAATATTCTTCGTATATTCTTTTTGTTTCATTTAAATACCAAAATATCGGTCTATATTCATCACACTTGTCTTCATTTGATGAAAAACATGTTTTATATGCGGTTCTTCGAGCCCCTCCTTCTGCTTTCCGCACCCCATACATATTTAAATCAAATTTTCCCTTTGTCTTAAATTTGCTAGCAACCATCTTTTTTGCATAATAGCAACATTTATTTGATATTCTAAAAGTTGGTGGATTTTGAACCATAAATTCTTTCAAATATTGATTATAAGCAATGTTAAAACTACTCTCTTTTCCTTCACCGCTTTTCTTAAAATCATTGCACCACCATCTTAATGCAGCTTTACACCTAGGATATTCTTTATATAATTCTCCAAACGGCTTATCTTCCCACTGAAAATGGTGATTTTGTAATCTTTCAATCCATTCACTTACCTGTTTTGATAAAAATGGTTGCCCATATGTTTTACAACAAAACGGAATAGATTTTATTGCTTTTATTTGTTCAATATGTATACCATACTTTTGTTCCAAATATTGCAAATGTTCCTTTGTTGCACGATACTCGAGCCCCGTATCAAAAAATACATATGTTATTTTACTAGATTCATCAAATTTCTCACACAAATCTATTAAGATATCGCTATCACTTCCACCACTTATGGAGCAAAGTATTTTATCATATCGTTTCAACTTAGCATGTGTAATTACTATGGAATCCGCTATCATCTGACTATCTTTCGGTGCATTCTGCAATATTTCTAATAATTCCACTGTAAAATTCCCTTCATTTTCAAATAATTATCTCATCTTTAATAAAAATTATACACTATAATCAGTTAAACACCAACAATTATCTTTTTAGAAATTACTATTCATTATCGAAAATTTTATCCAACGCCTTCTCCATTCCTCAACTAAATTAACCACCATCACATTTCCCATCATAAATCTACGTTTTCTCAACAGTATTTCCACTGTTTCACCTTTAACCAAGCAAATTTCGTTTGATCAGTAGTGAATCTCTGAATAGTGTAAGATTTTTATATTTCTCTGCTAATGCACAATCCATATATCCTTCTCCCCACTTCTAATTTCTTAAACTTTCTATTCTTATAATAGCACATACTTTCAACAACTCTCCACAGGTAATATCTTCCAACAAACACAAGCAGCCAGTACAACTCAATTTTCCCAAATCAAATTGCATTGGCCACATTACAACTCTACTTCCAAAGCTTCTCCGCATAAACCCCATCAGCAATCAACTCCCTAAAAGCCTCCTGCACAGTCTCTTTATCTTCCTTATATGTAACTCCAAACCAACGATCCTGTGTCTCCAACACCTTCACGTTTGCTCTTTCTTCTTTCAATAGCTTGTCCACGATATTCGGTAACAGATATTCGCTCTTTAAATCTCCTTCTTCCACATTCGCAAGGAAATCTTTGAAATCCTCTGCTAAGAACTCCAAAAATTCAGGATATCCTGCCCACATGTTCATGGATACTTTATCTTCTGGACTGATCCATTCCTGTACTTCTTCGCTGTCGCATTTGATCTGTCCGTCTTCTCCCATTTCGATTCCTGTTGTCTCATGTACCTGGCTTAATAAACCATTCTCATCGACAACACTGACTCCTCTGGTCACTGTTCCATTGTCGCTTAATGTGTTCTTTAAAATGAATCCGCCCATTCCCATGGTAAATTCTCTTCCAAGGTCTTCTCCGGATACTAAGAAATCATGCAGTTTCACAAATGCTTCTTTTCCATAATAATCATCTGCATTGATGATCACAAATGGTTCTTTCACTACATCTTTGCAGCATAAAACTGCCTGTCCTGTTCCCCATGGTTTTGTTCTTCCTTCTGGTACTTCAAAACCTTCTGGCAGATCATCAAGCTCCTGAAATACATATTCAACATCGATCTGTTCTTTGATTCTGTTTCCAATGATCTCTTCGAACTCCTTGAAAATGTCTTTGCGGATAATAAAGACTACTTTATTAAATCCTGCTTCTTTTGCATCATGAATGGAATAATCCATGATGATCTCTCCATTTGGTCCCATCTGAGCTAACTGTTTGATTCCTTCTCCAAATCTAGATCCAATTCCAGCTGCCATGATAATTAATGTTGTATTCATAAATCTCTCCCCAAAATAATACTTTATGCTTTTCTACACATTATGCTAATTCAACATCGCACATATTTAATACAGACGCAATTACAGCATCCATATCGTAATATTTATATTCACCCAATCTACCACCAAAAATAACATTAGTTTCTTTTTCAGCTAACTTTTTATATTCTTCATATAATTTACCATTTTTATCATCGTTTACTGGATAATATGGCTCATCTCCAAGTTTCCATTCAGAACTATACTCACGACTAATAACAGTCTTCGGTAAATCATTTCCGTCTTCATCTTTACCAAATTCAAACCATTTATGTTCGATTATACGTGTCCATGGTGTCTCTGCATCTGTATAATTAACTGCAGCATTTCCCTGAAAATTAGGTTTGTCTAAAGTTTCTGTTTCAAAACGTACAGATCTATACTCTAATGTCCCTAACTTGTAATCAAAATATGCATCTATAGCACCTGTATATATAATTTTATCCGCAAGTTTACTATACTCTTCTTTATTTTCTAAATAATCTTCCACTCTTTGAACTGGAATTGAATAATCACTTCCTCCTAGTTCAAAAGCTTTTTCTTCTAATTTTCTTTGAAAATACATCCCAGCAAGAGGATGTGAACTACCAAAATCATCAGGTGTCACATTGACTAAGATAGCACTATTAGCGTATTTATTATCACGTTTGTAATTAGACATACCGTTAACAACCAGTCTTTTTTCTTCACTGGCTGCATTCATGACATAACCACCAGGACACATACAGAAAGTATAGACTCCTCTTTTTTGACTTGTATGCACCGCCAATTTATAATCAGCCGCTTTTAATGCAGGATGATCATAGAATTTTCCATATTGGCTTTTATTAATAAATTCTTGACTGTGTTCAATACGCATTCCTACTGCAAAAGCTTTTTGAGAAATTTCTAATTGTTTTTGATAAAGCATTTCATATGTTTTTCTCGCACTATGACCAATAGCCAATACCAGTTGATCTACTTTTTCTTTATATGTTCCTTCATTATTTTCTAAAACAACTTCTTTTAATTGATTATCTTCAATAATAATATCTACCAATTTTGTTTCAAAACGAACATCTCCACATTTTTCAATATCTTTTCTAATATTTTTAACCACATTAATTAAAACATCTGTTCCTAAATGTGGTTTATTTAAGTAAAGAATATCTTCACTTGCACCATGTTCATAAAAAGTATTCAATACAAATTGTTTACGATAATCCTTAATACCTGTCGTCAACTTTCCATCAGAGAACGTTCCTGCTCCTCCTTCTCCAAATTGAACATTACTTTGAGTATTTAACTTACCTGTTTCTAAATAAGTATCGATATCTTTTTTTCTTTCATCAACACATTTACCTTGTTCAATCAAAATTACCTTTTGCCCACTACGCGCTAAATTATAGGCACAAAATAATCCTGCTGGCCCACTTCCAACAACCATGATTGTTTGATTATTTGGTGTTAACTTGTCATAATGATATTCTTTAACTTTACTTACTTGTTTACTATGTGTTTTTAATAATTGATCTTCATCGACATATTCAAAAGTAAAGCCCATATTAAAATGTACTTTATTCTTTCTTCTTGCATCTACTGCTTTTTTAGCAATCTTTACATTCTTTACTTGTGATTTTCTTATATTTAATGTATTCGCAATAACTTTAGCGTAATCTTTTTCATCTAAAGAAACTGCAATATTACTTACTTTTAACATACCTTCTCCTATCTCTTTATTTTCCAATATCCTTTTTTGTTATTTCCAACTCTTTCAATAATTCCTAAATCCTTTAACTTTTTAATATTATTTGAAATACTCTTTCTACTCATTTTCATAATATTTGCAAGTTCGGTAATTGTATATCCAGGATCATCATATAGGGATTCTAGTATCTTATTCATTGTATCGTTCACCCTATTAGTCACCTTTGAAAAGTTATCAATCACCAATCTTTGAGGTGCATCAAATTCAATCATAATATCCGTAGGATTAATATAATATTTTGGCATTGATAAATCATTTTCTATACATGAATCAAATATTTTTTCTATACCTCTTCCCCATGACTCAATATGTCCTGCTAAATAGAAAACATGC
>OGOU01003125.1_pt1 | contig 10933 bp, 10 predicted proteins | sample 1552721 | NCBI WGS metagenome assembly OGOU01 (sample SAMEA2580176, study PRJEB22360) | human gut metagenome | biome: human gut; feature: human-associated habitat; material: faeces | place: Denmark | collected 2008/2010 | reverse complement strand
GGCCACAAAAAAGCGGGAAAAGGATACTTCAAATCCTCCTCCCGCTACCAAAGGGTCGGATTGAAAAATCCGACCCCTGTTTTTATGTTTGGCATTGGATGTAGTTGATTGATAACCAATGGCTGTTCGGATTTACTATGGGCCTGTACTAAAATCTTTTGTTTATGAATACGCTTGAAGATGCAAGGGCATGGGGATTTGTGGGTTTTAAAACGGTTGCGGCCCTTAAAAAGGAGGTGGACTGTATTCCGCAGACGAAAGGAGTATATCTGGTTCTCAGAAAAGAAATAAGTTTCCCTGAATTTGCCGAGGTAGGCCGCGGCGGTTTTTTCAAGGGAAAGGATCCCAATGTGGATATTACCGTGTTGAAAAACAATTGGGTGACGGGAACAAATATTCTTTATATAGGAATGACCGGAAGTTCATTGCGCCGACGGATAAAACAGTATATGCAATTCGGTGAAGGAAAGCCCGTAGGACACCGGGGTGGTTGCTATATCTGGCAGATGGAAGACTGTGACCGCCTGATAATTTGCTGGAAAGAATTGGCAGAAGAACTCCCCGGTGAATATGAAACGATGTTAATACGCTCGTTCAAGGATGCCCACGACGGGCGGCGCCCCTTTGCCAACCGTAATAAATAACAGGGATCATGAAAGATCGGGATACACGGTATATTTCCGGCGCCCGGTTTGTAAATTACGTGCCCCGGGATTTCCTCCGATGCTTAATAACCCCCGTATTCGATCGTATACAGCACATCGAATAGCGTATTTGTGAACTCCCCGCGACCTTCGTAAACCCGGCCGTCCCTGACGGAGTAGGCTATGTCGAGGATGAACGAACTGTCCCCTATGTAAAACTGTCCGTCCCTTACCGTAAACAACACGTCGAACCACGAGGCGAATCTGGCGTTGCCCCGGTATATCCGCTCTCCTTCGATGGAGTATGCGGCATCGTAGGGCCAGGTGTTGTTGCCCTCGAAAATTCTTCCGTCTCTGATCGTATACAGGGCGTCGAGCGACAGGGTGAACCTGCCGTCGCCTTTGTAGATTCTGCCGTTTTTGAACGTATATGCCGCATCCAGCGGGTTGGTGCCGTATCCGCGGTAGATCGTCCCGTTCCCGTCGCCGATATATATATGTGGCGGCGATCAGCAGCGCATCTGTATCGTCGCCTGCGTTATTTCCGAGGGCGGCTGGGGACAAGAATAGCAGTATTCCGAGTAATAGGACATTCGGTTTCATGGCCGGCGGTGTTTACGGGTGACGCGGGAATAACTCCGTGTCAGAACCCGCGTTCGCGCATCATCTGTTTGAAGAGGTTTTTCACGACGAGGACGTGGAACGGACGGATGAGGTTGAAATAGACCACTCCCAGTTTGTTGTGGTATCTCACGACCGTGCTCGCGAAGACTTGGCCGCCTTCGATGTAGACGGACATGTAGGCCACCAGGTGCTTGTCGTCCAGGGCGACGATCGTTTCGTCGGCCGTCCTTTCGGCGACGGACATGAAACCGCAGCTCTCGCCGTTGTTCAGGGCTTCTTCCAGTTTTTCCCGGCTGGGCCCCTCCCCGGTTTTCAGCCCGAAGGGCCTGACCAGCAGGTCGCGTAGCCGGAAGAGAAACTTCAGCCATGCCGGGCAGGTCGTCCAGAATGCCGCCATCACCTGGTTCGGGGATACTTTTCCCGGATTTTGCAGGCGGCAGCGGAAGCAGTCGCGGTAATTGGCGTCGGGGTAGCGGACGATCCGCGAATTTTCCGGGAGAGGCGATTTGCATACTTTCATGATTGTGCGGACGACGTCGGTTAGTGACGGCTCCCATGTCGTAAAGCTAACGAAAATTTGCGGGAATACCGCATTCCCGGAACGGTTTTAAACACTGGCGACCCGCCCCGATCCCGAGGCAGGCCGCCGGCTTGTGAAACCGTTGCGCCGTTATTTGAATTTCAGCGAGATCTTTCCGTCTGAAGGATGCAGGACGAATATGCTTCCCGTGGAGGTGCCGTCGGTCGCAATGGTGCCCTTCGTACAATCGAATGCGTAGGCGAACCCTTTTTGGACTGCGGCGATCCGCCTTGCCCCGAACGCCGTGAACGGCAACGCTGCACCGGGTGCTGCGGTCAGCTCCAGCATCCAGTCGGGGCCTTTGCCGGAGACGGCGATCTCCATCCCTTCTTCCGAAAGCAGTATCGTGAGCTTCCGTCCGTCGTCCATCGGCCACTCCACGAGTAATTTGCCTTTGCTCTTTTCCGTTACGGCGGGGGTGCCGCCATGCGCTTGGGCCAGGCTTCCGTCGGCATTGCGCCGCACGACCCGCAGCCCGGCCAGCTGCTCCCGGGTGCTCCACATGCAGCCGTCCACGACGGGCAGCGTCGTGTAGACGCACTGGTTGGTGGTGCCGGCTTTGCGGTAGTAGTCCGACTCCATCCGCTGATCGAACATGTGGATGTCGCGGATGCACAATGCGCCGCCTTCCCATAGCAGGTTGGTGCGGTAGTAACGGCTGTTGTACCATACGGTTTTACGATCCTTTTCACGGTAGTCGGTCAGTGCCGTGACGGCCGTCGGGGGCGTTACCGGGAAATTCTCCCGGAACCATTCGCCCGACCGGGTGAGCGTCTCCACACGGATTTCGCCCTTGCGGAAACGGTTTGCCAGCAGCGGGATCTGGATGTTGAGCCCCTTCTCTATACTGCCCCAGGTGAAGGAGTTTTCCTGCCCGGCCTGGGTGTAGGCGAATGCGAGGCAGGGTTCTTCGAACATCGACCGGAAGAACCACTCGACCCACTGGCGGCCGCCGCCGCCGGCCCCCGCGGACGCGCTCGGGTATGGTACAAACACCCCCGCCACCCCCGGGCGGCCCCCCGCCGCTGTCGCCGTAGACGGGTTCCAGCGAGATCACCCCCTGCAAGGCTCCGCCCACGCAGTTGTCGTACTGGTAGATCGGGTCGCTGCCCAGCATGCGGAATACGGGGACGGGGATCTGTCCCTCGCGGGTCTGAGCAGGCATGTAGGCATTGACCCGGCTGGGATAATAAGCCTGGTTCCAGTAGCCGCCCCACAGCGTGTAGCCGTCGGTACCTATCTGGTCTTTGCAGTTGCACGAAGCGACGATGCCGTATTTGTCGTACATGTACCCGAGCGTATAGGCGTCGATGAACCATGACCCGATGGCCGTCGGGTATTTGCCGAATATCTCTTTGAATTTTTCCATGTAGACGTCCACCAGTTTGCGGCGTTCTTCGGGTGTGTACCCCGTTGCGAAGCCCACGTCGGCATGCCAGTCCCACGGGTAGCGGCCGCGCCACTTGAGCCCTGCGGCTTCCACGTGGGGCTGCGTGATCTCCCACCAGCCGCCCACCTCGGTGCCGGGATAGACATCCTGTGTCAGCAGTTTCCGGTAGCGGGGATTGATCAGCGCGTCGTATTGCAGCAGGAACGTGGCCGGGAGACCGTATTCGGCGAGCTGTGCCGCCTGCCGTGCGACGGTTTCGTAGAGTACCGTTTCGGTGATCTCTTCGCTGCGCGGTTCGATATTGCGGATGAAGTTGACGATGTTGACGATGCGGGGTGCCTCAGAGCCGGCCTTGCCGGCTGCGGATGCGGAGATGCATCCGCAGCAAAGTGCGAGCAGGAGTAGTTTGCAGGTTTTCATGATTATTTTGTTTCAGGTATACAAATATAATCGGCAGATCCGAACCGAGGCAATTCCGGTGTGCATTTTGCAGGGAAACGTACGTAATATGCCAAAATTCGTACCTATGGAAAACAAAGAAACGACCTGCACGCCCTGCGAGCAGAATTTCGAACGTAAAGTGAATGAGCTGGTCAAGGAGGGCGAAGCCCCCGATGCCGAGCAGCGCGCAAAGAAGGAGGCCGAGGTCAAGGCCGCTTTCGACGAACACGGGAAGCCGGAAAAATAACCGTTCCGGATGAGGATTGGGGTGCCTGCACATTCGTTGTGCGGGCACCCCTGCGTTTGATGGCGGCCGGCTTTCGGGCGGAATCGGACGGGCGGATTGCCGCTATTTCGGGGAAATGATTATCTTTACGCGGTTAATTAGGTCGATTTATGGTAAAAAAGAATATTTTGGGTACTATCGGGGGAACCCCGATGGTGCGGATCAACCGGCTTTGCCCCAACCCGAACGTCAATATCTATGCGAAACTCGAAGGTTTCAACCCCACGGGCAGCATCAAAGACCGCATTGCGCTGCGGATGATCGAGGAGGCCGAACAGGACGGGCGCCTCACGCCCGGCAAGACGATCATCGAACCGACGTCGGGCAATACGGGCATCGGCCTGGCCATCGTCGGCATCGTCAAGGGATATCCCGTGGAGATCGTGATGAGCAGCGCCGTGTCGGTCGAGCGGCGTAAAATAATCCGTTCCTATGGTGCGAAGGTGATCCTTACGCCCGCCGAGGAGGGAACCGACGGGGCGATCCGCCTGGCCCGCAGCAAGGTGGCCGGCGACCCCGAAAAATATTTCATGCCCGACCAGTTTGCCAATGCGGGTAATTACCTGGCGCATTACCAGTCTACGGCACTGGAAATCTGGCAGCAGACAGGCGGCAGGATCGACTACCTGGTCTGTGCGATCGGCACGTCGGGGACGCTGATGGGGCTTTCGCGGTTCCTGAAGGTGATGAAGCCCGACATCAGGGTCGTCTGCGCGCAACCGATCCGGGGCCACTATATCCAGGGATTGAAGAATATGGAGGAGGCTATCGTTCCGGACATTTACGATCCTTCGCAGATCGACATGCAGGAGATGGTCGAGAGCGAAGAGGCGATCGCCATGGCGCGGGAGATCATTGCCAGGGAGGCGATCTTCGCCGGCATGAGCAGCGGCGCCGCGATGCTGGCGGCCGTGCGCACCGCGCAGCGCATCGAACGGGGCAATATCGTGGTGGTTTTCCCCGACCGTGCCGAGAAATACCTGAGTACGACGATGTTCGACGAGTTCGCGGACTGATGTGCGGACGGTGGATGTGAAAAAGCCTGCGACCGGAAAGTCGCAGGCTTTTTTGCCGTCGCAGTGCTTCTTTTTGCTGTCGTAACCCCTATTTTTGGGCGTTGTAGGCTTCGACGCCGCTCTTGAGGAATCCCACGAAATTGTCGACGTTGAGGTCGTACCCGCGCGGCGGCACGAGTTGTTTTCCGTCCCGTCCCTGGAGCACGTAGTAAGGCTGGGCATTTACCCCGTAGGTTTTCAGGGCGTAATACGAGTTTATCTTGCCGAGGCTTTTGAGCACCTTTCCCGTGTCGGTGGTTACCCATTCGTCCTCGGGAAGCACTTTCTTGTCGTCGGAATAGAGCGCCACGATCACGTAGTCGTTGCGCAGGATGTCGAGCACCTGCGGGTCTGCCCATACGCGGGCTTCCATTTCGCGGCAGTTGACGCACCCGTGACCCGTGAAGTCGATGAAGAGCGGTTTGCCGACCTTTGCGGCATAGGCCTCGGCTTCTTTCAGGTCGAAGAATCCTTCGAGGCCGTGGGGCAGGTGCAGGAAATCGCTGTGCTTGGGTTTCTGTCCCTCGACGGTCAGCAGCATGCGCGTTTCTCCGCCCGAAGCGGTCGGCGCTTCCTTCCCGATCACGAAATCCTGCGTATGCAGCGGCGGCAGGTAGCCCGAGAGGCCTTTGAGCGGGGCGCCCCACATGCCGGGGATCAGGTATACGACGAACGAGAAGGTGACGATGGCCAGTGCCAGGCGTCCTACGCCCAGGTAGGGCGTATCGCTGTCGTGCGCGAATTTGATTTTCCCCAGCAGATAGAGCCCCAGGAGCGAGAAGGTCACGATCCATACGGCGAGGTATATCTCGCGGTCGAGCAGCCCCCAGTGGTAGGTCTGGTCGGCGACCGAGAGGAACTTCATGCCGAGCGCCACCTCGATGAATCCCAGCACGACCTTCACCGAGTTGAGCCATCCGCCGCTTTTGGGCAGCTTCTTGAGCATCGACGGGAAGAAGGCGAAGACGGTGAAGGGAAGCGCGAAGGCGACGGAAAACGCCAGCATGGTGACGATCGGGCTCCAGAATTCGCCCGACGTCGATTTGATAAGCACCGAACCTACGATCGGGCCCGTGCAGGAGAAGGATACCAGCACGAGGGTCAGGGCCATGAAGAAGATGCCGGCCAGGCCTTTCGAGTCGGCTTTGCTGTCGGTTTTGTTGACCATCCACGAAGGCATGGTGATCTCGAACGCTCCGAAGAACGATGCGGCGAATACCATGAATACGAGGAAGAAAAGGATATTGGGCAGCCAGTGTGTCGCCAGCCAGTTGAAGATGTCGGCCGTCACGGCATCGCCCCCGACGATGCGTGTGATGACGATGATTGCGGCTATCGGCAGCGTGTAGAGCGCGACGATGAAGAACCCGTACATGCCGGCGCGGAAACGTCCCATCGCGGGGCTGCCGGAGCTTTTCATGAAGAACGATACGGTCATCGGCACCATGGGGAATACGCAGGGGGTCAGCAAAGCTGCAAAACCCCACAGGATCGCCTCGATGATCAACGCCCACAGCGAGCCTCCGCCTGCGGCGTCTTTCTGCGCAGGTTCCGCTGCGGCCTGTGCCGAGCCTCCGTCGGCATTGTCCGGGGCTTTCGCAAGGGCGGCCTTGTCCGCAGTTCCCGCTGGGGCCGTATCCTGCGGCGTGGCGGCCGATGCCGTCGCTGCGCCGGCCTGTGCCGTCAGGTCGATCGTCATTTCCGTATCCTCGGGCGGCATGCAGCTCGTGTCGTCGCAGATCATCCACTCCAGCTGGGCCGTGACGGCGGCCTTTTCGGCCGCGAGCTTCACCCGCTGGGCGAATAGCGCCTTGCCGGCAAAGGTGCCGATCTCCATCTCGAAGGTCTTGTCGTAGTGGCGCTCGGGAGTGGAGAGTTGCTCTACGCCGCCCTCGAGCGTAGCCCCGGCACCCGCGGTGAAGGTGATCGTCGTGGCATTGGGCCCGCCTTCATAGGGCCCCATGTCATACATATGGTAAGGCGCGGGGATCGAGGCTTCGAGTACGATCCGGTACATGTCGCCGTCGAGGTGCTCCACGGTGCTTTTCCAGCTTACGTTTTGCGCCGAGACCGCCGTCACGGCAAACATGGCCGCTATGGGCAGCAAAAGGGTACGAAACAGATTGTGCATAGTCGTATCGCTTATAATTTGTGCAAATATAACGGTTTTTTACGGATAAATTGCTACATTCGCACGATGATCCGCCTCTCGCTCATAATCCCGACGCATAATCGTGCCAGACAGCTTCTCGCGGCGCTCGAATCCGTCGTGCGGCAGGACATGCCCGCCGGGGAGTGGGAGTGCGTGGTGGTGAACAACAATTCGACGGACGATACGCCCGCCCGGTTCGCGGCCTTCGCGGCACGGTATCCGGCGCTCAACCTGCGCATGGTGACCGAGACCGGCCCGGGGGTTTCCTATGCCCGCAACCGGGGGATCGCGGAAACTTCGGCGCCCTACATGGCCTTCATCGACGACGACGAACGTATCAATGCGGGGTTTATCCGGGCGTATGCCGAATTCTTCGACGCACATCCCGATGCCGTCGTGGCCGGGGGGCGCATCATTGCCGAGTATGTCTCGGGACGTCCGGCGTGGATGTCGAAATATACCGAACTGCCTGTCGCCAACCCGATGGATTTCGGCCATGCCGTACGGCCTTTTCCTGCCGGACGTGTTCCCGGGGGAGGCAACATGGCTTTCCGCCGCTCCGCAACCGTCCGATACGGCGGGTTCGACCCTTCGCTGGGGCGTGTGGGAGGGATGCTGATCGGTGGCGAGGAAAACGATTTCTTCGAACGCATGATGCGCGGCGGCGAGACATGCTGGTATGTCCCCGATGCCGTCATGTGGCATATTATCCCGCCCGGAAAACTTACCGAGGACTATTTCCGCCGCCTTTGCTACAACGTCGGCGTGAGCCAGCGCCTGCGGGCGGGCATCTACCGCCGTTATCCGAAGGCCGTTGTGCTGGAATGTATGAAATGGGCGGCTACGCTGTTGCTTTCGCTGACGATGTCCCCCCGTAAATCATTGTGGCTGATTCGTATGCGTTACGAGATCAGCCGGGGGCTTTTCTCCCGTGCCGGCCATTGAGCTGTGCTTTAATTGCGTACGGGGATTTCCTTGCCGAAATAGCGGCAAAGCATGATGTAGCACATGTAGAGCGCCAATGAGGGGTGCTCTTCTTCGCATCCGGGCGAGAGGTTGAGCGCCATGTCCGAAAACCGCCCGAAATCTTTTCCGTCCAATTCTCCCGTTTCCCCCAGTATCTGGTAGGTTTCGAAATCGTCCCGCTGTTCCTCGCAGCTGGGTTCCAGTTCGGCTATTTCGAACGAGCTGGCGTTTAGCCGGGTCAGGCAGCAGAACTCGGGTTTCCCGCCGCGCCCCAGGTCGCGGTAAAAGCCGATGACCTCCGTGTGTCCGATCCGGCCTGCGGGGAGGTTGGTTTCTTCGCGCAGCTCCCTCTCGGCTGCGGCTTTCAGCGTCTCCCTGAAATCGGAGTCCGGACGCAAATCGCTGAAGTCGACCGATCCCGATCCCGAAGGAGTCAGGCGGTCTGTCGAAGTGAGGGCCTTGTCGTTCTGGTGGAGGATAATGACATATCCGTCGGTTGTGACGGCCAGCGTCGAAATGCCGATGTGGTCGCTCATGACCGATTTTTCGAGCCGGCGTACCGGGTAGTTGGCGATGTTCGCGGGAGGGGTCATGCCCCAACCGCTTTGGTGGGAGAGTTTTTTCGTATAGATTACGTTCGTCAGGTAGGAGTTGTAGTAACAGCCTTTGCATACCCGGACGTACCATTCTCCGCCGCTTTCCCCGAATTCGGATGCCATGCACAGTTTGCGCTCGTTGTAAAAACTGCCGTTCCTGTTCTTCATTTCGTGCCACTTGCCGTTGAGGAACGGCAGCAGGATGTCCCGGTAATTCTTTATGTATTTCAATACCCGCTTTTCCTTGTCGGTGCATAGTATCGCATGGATGGGGCGGTCTGCTTGCAATAAGCGGTCTATGTTGTCGCTGTGCCGCAATACGGTGCCCGGGAAGGCGATCGGGGCGGCGGTATAAATCTCATCCAACTCGTCGGCTGCCTCCGGAGTCTTGTGCCGATAGATGTCGTGGAGGTTGTAATACTCCGTCTTACGCGTGTAGGCGTAGAAATCCTTTACGAAACAGATCGTCTGCCAGATAAGGGTCGTAAAGACCAGGAACAGGAAAAGGAACAGGTTGCCGGTTTGCATCAGCGTTTGGTAGTCGATGGCCGAATAGAGCAAAATGGCGAGGTCTATGACGATCGCGACGATATTGATGTAGCCGATTCGCTGGCCGTAATGGATAAAGTCCAGCCGGTTCCTGATTTTGACTTTGGCCGAAGTCCATATTTTGTCCATGCCGCCGGTGTTTTGTGTCGTAAAAATAACAATAAATTCCGATTTTACCGGTGTTGCCGGTCGGTTCCTGCCTTTGGAATAAAGAAAGCGGCCTTACGGGCCGCTTTCTTTATTCCAATTTTCCGGGTCAGAACAGGTATTTCTCGTTCCTGACCTTGTTCACCAGGCGCGAGATGTCCTCCCAGGCCTCTTCGCCGAAGGTAGTCCCGACGACTTCGATGACTTTGCCCGCCGTGATGGCGCCGATCGTGCCGCACTGGCGCAGCGAGAGGTTCTCGCAAAGCCCTGCGAGGAACCCCGCGGCGTAGAAATCCCCGGCGCCCGTCGTGTCGACGCGTTTTGCCGCAGCCAGGATGCCGACATGCACCACTTCGTCGCCGTGCTTGATCATGGCGCCCTTGATGCCGATCTTCACCACGGCCAGTTCGCACATCTCCGAGATGCATTGCAGGGCGTTCAGCGGCTCCGCCTCGCAGGCGAAGGTCTTGGCTTCGTCCTCGTTGGCGAAAACGATGTCGACATAGTCCCTGACGAGGTTACGCAGGAATTCGAGGTTTTCGGCCACGATGTTGAAACTGGCCAGGTCGATGGCGACCTTCAGTCCGCACTCCTTGGCCGTGCGGGCAGCCTTGCGGATCAGGTCGTGGTCTTGGACGATGTAACCTTCGATATAGAGGCAGTCGTACCCGTCGAAGATCGCCGGGTCGATCTCCGCGGCGGTCAGTTCGAGTGCCGCGCCGAGGTAGGTGACCATTGTCCGCTCGCCGTCGGGCGAGATGAGCGACACGCACTTGCCCGAACGTTTCGAGCCACGGAAGATTACGGGTTCCACGCCCAGGTTTTCGAGTGCCTGGACGAAGAAGTCGCCCGTCGTATCCTGTCCGACCTTGCCGATGAACCCGACCTGGCAGCCCAGTTTGGCCATGGCGCGGATGGTGTTGCCGGCCGAACCGCCGAGCGAGAGCGAGTAGGGCAGTCCTGCCACGGATTTCGAGATTTCGGTCTGCAGTTTGGTATCCACGAGGCTCATCGAGCCTTTGGCGAGTTTGAAGCGACCCAGCACGGAGTCTGATTCCAGGTTGACCAGCATGTCCGTCAGGGCATTGCCGATTCCGATAACACGTTTCATTCGGTAAGTTCGGGGTTGTCTGTTGTGAAATTATATGGAGAGTATCTTTACCAGATCGAGCGAATTGCGGTCGATGCCCTTGTTGTGCATGGTCGCCTTGGCGAAGGGGACGTAGGCGATCTTGCCGTTCTGGATGCCGATCATCACGTTGCGCTGTTCGTCGAGGAACGCCTCGATGGCTGCTTCGCCCATCCGCGAGGCGAGGATGCGGTCTACGGCCGTCGGTGACCCGCCGCGCTGGATATGCCCCAGGATCGTGACGCGGGCGTCGTACTGCGGGAACTCCTTCTTGACACGTTCGGCCAGTGCCGTGGCGCCGCCCGTCTTGGGGTTCTCTGCCACGATGACGATCGCCGAGTTCTTGCTCTTGCGGAAGCCGTGGTTGATGAGTT
>OGOU01003120.1_pt1 | contig 10942 bp, 12 predicted proteins | sample 1552721 | NCBI WGS metagenome assembly OGOU01 (sample SAMEA2580176, study PRJEB22360) | human gut metagenome | biome: human gut; feature: human-associated habitat; material: faeces | place: Denmark | collected 2008/2010 | reverse complement strand
AAATTTTGGGGCCCCCGCCGAGACAACTTCGACGGCCGCAATATCGTTGTCCTTTTACCAGACACGGGCGAGCGATACCTATCCACCGACCTCTTTAACGACCCTCAACCATGACAGGCCGGGACCTCGCGCGCTCCCTGCGAGACGCAATATCGCTGATTGCACAAAGCAACAGCACCATGACGGCAGACAGCGCCGGTCCCGCCGGCCCCCTGCCCTCTCTCGACACCATAAGACAGATAATATCGCTAATCAAAGCCGTTCTCTTTCCCGGTCTGCTGGACACACACAGGTATGAAGCCGAAATGGGTAAATATTTTACCGGAGTCAATGTCGAAAGGCTGCACAGCCTCCTCAGTGAGCAAATCGAGCGCAGCTTTAACCTTACAGGCTGCAGGGGAGATTGTCGCGCATCTGACATCGCCCTCGACTTCATATATTCTTTGCCTGAAATACGCTCGCAATTAATGACCGACGTCACGGCCATGTACGAGAACGACCCTGCGGCAGTGTCTACCGCCGAAGTTATCTTCTGCTATCCCGGAGCCGAGGCAATGATTCATTACCGCTGCGCGCATGTCCTGCTTCTGGCCGGAGTGCCGCTGCTGCCACGCATCATCACAGAGCTGGCACACTCCAAGACCGGAATCGACATACATCCCGCAGCTAAAATCGGGCCCCACTTCTCCATTGACCACGGAACAGGTATCGTAATCGGCGAGACTTGCCGCATAGGCCACCATGTAAAAATATATCAAGGTGTGACTTTGGGCGCCCGCAATTTCAAACTCGACAACGAAGGGCATCCTGTCAATATTCCTCGCCACCCCATCATCGAAGATTATGTAACCATCTACTCCAACGCGACAGTCCTTGGCAACATCACCATTGGGGCACACAGTATCATCGGCGGCAATATCTGGTTAACGCACAGCATCCCGGCAAACTCGCGCCTTGTTCAGGGCCACAGTCTGAGAAGCTCAGAATGAAAGCACGTCAGCCGTAATCAACGACATGAGTCTGTTGTTTAAGTTCGGATAATAACTGCTAAAGAAACCATACCTGTTCCCCGATAACATAATATGAATTGGCTTAATATTTTTGTCGTATTTGCCGGAAGTGGCCTCGGAGGAGCTTGCCGCTTCCTGTCAAGCAAATGGATCCAGTCCTTGTTTCCGCACTCGGCATTTCCGTGGGGAACATTTGCCGTCAACGTCTTAGGATGTCTCATAATTGGGGTCCTGTATGGCCTTATAGACCAAGGCAAACTGCTGAATCCCGAATTACGACTGCTCCTGACCGTCGGATTCTGCGGAGGATTCACTACTTTTTCTACATTTGTCAACGAAAACTACTTATTGTTCACGGGAAGCCCTACACAAGCATTGACAGCCCTCGGCTACTTACTCGCAAGTGTTTTGGTCGGCTTTGTCTTACTCTATATCGGACATTATATCGGGTCTATTTCATGCCCGTAACCATTCGCTCGGGAGATAGCCTCAACTTCTCCGACAAAGCAGATTAAGAGCCACGCCTCTGACTTAGCAACCCTGCCGACTTTAGAAACTCTGCGCTGAAGTCATTTGCAGATTTGTTCAAAAATCGCTAACTTTGCTGTGGAATATTCTGTACGCCGTATTCCGGACATTCAGAATTTCGGACACCAGTAAAAACCTCTGACTCAACCTTCTTTAATTATAGCAAATTATCATGAAAAAATCCTGCTCACTCGCAGCCCTCGCTCTGCTAATCTCTCTTTCCCCGGCAATGGAGGCCCGAACAAAAGCCACCCGTCCGGCCGATGACGAAGTCATACTTCATGCCTGGACATGGAACTTCGACAACATTGCCAAATCCATGCCTGAAATAGCCGCCGCCGGCTATGACTACGTTCAGACATCGCCCGCCCAGGCATGCTATGTCGGTGACAACGGCGGTATGGCTTTATTCTCACAGCCCGGAGACTCGGTAATGGGCAAATGGTACTACTATTACCAGCCTACAGACTGGACAATAGGCAACTACATGCTCGGCAACCGCGACAGCTTCCGCGCCATGTGCGACAGCGCCTACAAATACGGCATCAAGATTATTGTCGACGTACTGCCCAACCACACAGCAATAGACCACCATGCCGTACTCCCCGGTCTTGACAACGCCGTCGGCGGCCACAATAATCTATACCATGCCAACGGGTTCACCGAAATCCGCGACTACAACGACCGTCTGCAGTGCACCACCGGTCAGATGGGCGGTCTTCCCGACGTCGACACCGAAAATCCTGATTTCCAACACTACTACCTGCAATATGTCAACGACCTTATCAACCTTGGCGCCCGTGGTTTCCGCTATGACACAGCCAAGCACATAGGCCTTCCCTCCGACCCCCTCGACCCCAAATCAAAGCGCAACAACTTCTGGGACATAGCTACCGGCAAAGAAGGCGTCAAAGGCCTGTCCATGCTCATGCCCGACAGCATATTCATTTACGGCGAAGTACTTCAGGATAAAAACACCAAAGAGACAGAATATGCCGAATATATGGACCAGACAGCCAGCGGTTACGGCCATGTCCTGCGCGATGTTCTTGCCAAAGGCAATGCCACCGGAACCGATCTCAAAGACTGGCACCATCCCGTACCGGCCGAGCATCTTGTCACCTGGGTCGAAAGTCACGACACATACTGCAATGCCCACGAATCGGCCGGTCTCAGTGATGACCAGATACGTGCCGGATGGGTATTCATCACAGCACGTCCGGGCGGACGTCCTCTCTTCTACAGCCGTCCTGCCGGCTCTACTCGCCAGAATTACTGGGGCAACAACCGCATCGGCGAGCGTGGCAACGATGAGTTCAAGCATCCTGAGGTTGTTGCCGTCAACCACTTCCGTGACGCCATGAGCGGATTGGACGAATCTATTTACACTTCCGAAAAAGGCGATGTCCTCGAAGTATGCCGTGGCAACAAAGGCGCTGCTGTCATCAACATCTCTGATAAAAACGCTAAAGTCAAAATGGCCACGACACTCCCAGACGGCACATATACCGATGCTGTTCACAACACAACATTCAAAGTCCGCAAAGGCCTTCTTGAAGGACGACTCGCTCCGCTGAGCTCATACCTCCTCACGGCCGAATAAAACTTCGTTCATTTACCTGCCACAAGGGATTAAGATACCGAAGAACACGGGTTATGCCAAGACCCTGTGTCCTTCGGTTTATTTTTTCACGCCTCAGTGCCGGAGTATTTCCGTGACTTCAAATACATTGCCTGCACGGACATTATGCCATATATGAGGCGGCCTTCATGTCGTAAGCATGGCTGGCAGACATACCGTGTTTCTTAAAAAACAATGTGTCGCCTGTGACGACTGATTATTGGGACGAGAGATCAAAATCCGTTAAATCGTAGCCGCCAAACCGATCTTCATCATAGTCCATGCCTGAAACATCCCCATCTGACTCGGGTACATATCCATCATAATCGCATATCGTAACACTGACATCATCATCAGGTTCCGAACTAACGATTTCATTTCCGTCATAATCAATAACAATCTCGTAATCGTTATTGGTATCCACGTCAATAAGGCTTACATGATCAGACTGAAGCGAATCATCAGCACATTCCGACACACGGACGTTGATGTCATAGACATCATCGCCGGTTAACTCGACTGGCGTCACAGATCCACTCTCATCTACATCTATCAACGCCGCATCCGAATTTAAGTCGGCAAAACATTCATTGATGTCATAGACAGAGACATCTTCACTCTCACCATCATCAGACAAGTCAGATTCGACTATGTATCCATCCCTGTCGAATCGCTGTCCGACAAAATGATTATTGTGGTCAAAAATATTCATAGTGCAACTGTATCTAAGAATGAGATTGCCGTCATCACGCCTAAAACCGGCATCTCAGTTACAAAAATAATGAAATAGCCAAGAAAACGTATCGCTCGCAGTACTATTTTCGATTAAACCTCGCTGTTTCTCGGCGGACTGTACCTTTGGGCGATAAACTGCTTATATTTTTTCAAAGCATCTTTCGATACCGTGACATTAATCATCTTCACACCATCGGACAATATCAGTTTCTGATGCAGTGTCTGTATACGGAAAAGGTATCCCTGATTTATAATGGCACTTCGGCCAAGACGAATAAAATCGCAGAACTTGGATTTGGGGACACCGATAAGCAAAGCTTCGATACGCGCAAGGTTCAGTGGCAGAGTCGTTGTCATGCCACTGATAAAATATAAAATGGTATAGTCCACATCGGCCTTAAAAAAAGCCACCTTGGACAAATCAATTATGATAAGCTCGTCACGCCCATTGATGCAAATTCGGTTCATCAGTTATATTAGATTTGGTAAAAAGTTAAAGATTAGGCTTCTATTCCATTGGATAGACAAAAATAAGAATATAATACAAGACCTGCAAATTTCCGTCAAGATTTTTACACGATGCAGTGTCAGTTGGCATCAATTTGGACCAATTTGCAAATCGCTCTTAACAAATTGGCATATCTTACACGTGCCACAAGCGATATGCACTTAATGATTTTGCAAATACCGGCAATGATATTTTTCCCATAGCAGAATGGTCTTTCATCCACGATGACGGCTTTTGTCCCTCCTCCCGATACAATCCGGTCCTACAATACCGACAATCAATTGTCGTATTGTAGGACCGGAACGTAATCAGTCCAGCATCAAGCTGTCAATCGCTTATATTACACTTCAGAGAAATGCGATCGGTCCGCTTTACATATCGGGCAGACGTAATCGGCGGGGAGGTCCTCGCCGTCAGTTTCGGCGATATAGCCACAGATATCACATTTGAAATGGCGTTTATGCGAATTTTTGGCCTGCTCGTCGTCCTCGGCACGGTATGTGGGAGCGCTTTGGGGAGCTTTACCTTTGATTACATTGTGGTAATATGCATAGGTCATAGGCTTACCCTCGCCTCTAACCGTATCGACAAGACGCGCAATGACAAGCACATGCGTTTCGCAGTCGACAAACTTCTCAGCTTCGAGAATAAGTCTGCCGGCAAAGCGTCCTTTCACGCAGGGGACATAATCTATCACCTCATAACCAAAACCTTCGTATTTATCGACAGCATTGCTGTGCATAAAGCCGAAACGGCCTATCAAAGCCGGATCGCTGTCTTCGGCAAGAATCGAAAGCGAAAAACGTTTGTTCTCGCGTATAGCCTCCAGAGTGTCGTTAGTCTTGTTAAGAGACACTGCAAGTAGCGGATTCTGGCTGGTAATCTGGAAACATGTATTTACCACACATCCCATTGCGCGTCCGCCCTTGAAAGCTCCGGTTATATAGAGCCCGTAAGTCAGGTTATAGAGAACAGTAAGGTCCATTATCAGAAGTTTTCAGCTTTGATTTCGAAGAAGCTTTTCTTGTGCAGGCAAACGGGGCAGACTTCGGGCGCTTTTTTGCCGATAACAATATGTCCGCAGTTGCGGCAAATCCAAACTGTGTCGCCCTCGCGCGAGAATACCAGACCTTCTTTGATGTTGGCAAGCAGTCGGCGGTAACGCTCTTCGTGATGACGCTCTATAGCGGCAACAGCGCGGAATTTGAAGGCAATCTCTGTGAAACCTTCCTCTTCGGCTTCACGGGCCATGCGGTCATACATGTCAGTCCATTCGTAGTTTTCGCCAGCGGCAGCATCTTCAAGATTTGCCATTGTGTCCGAGATTTCCCCGCCATGGAGAAGCTTAAACCAAAGTTTGGCGTGTTCCTTTTCGTTATTGGCAGTCTCTTCGAAGAGGGCAGCAATCTGCTCGTAGCCATCTTTGCGGGCTTTCGAGGCGTAATAGGTGTATTTGTTGCGAGCCTGTGACTCACCGGAAAATGCCTCCTGAAGATTGCGTTCAGTTTTAGTTCCTTTTAAATCTTTCATGATTAATCTATTAAATTGTTAGTGAAATATTAATTCAATATCAGTGTATTTGCAAAAATGTTGCCGTGCAAATGTACTAATTTATTTGATAATATAAAGTCAAGCTTCGTTTTATTTTTTAGTTATTTTTTTTGAACTGTCCTGCGTCGCAATTAGCTGATAAGCAAATGGACATCCAAACAAATCACAGGCAAAATATTGGCATTAATAGTACTATTGGGTAAAAATGACGCCAAAAAATTAAACCGCAAGGAAGAAATCCATCCCAAAAGTGATTCAATTGTGAAAATAGGTAAAAATTACGCACACTCGGCCAGTCTTTTGCTATCGGTTCAAAGATTTTTAGTAACTTTGCAAAATATCGGATATTTGTGTTTAAATCACAAGATTTTATATGCCGACAAATTTTTTTTAACATTTCATCACGATGGAAATCAAAAGAGCCTTATACATCTCGCAGGAGATTACACCTTATCTCCGCGCTACAACAATGTCGACCATTTGTCGCGACCTTCCGCAGGGCGTTCAGGAGACCGGCGTCGAAGTACGCACATTCATGCCCCGCTTTGGCTCGATAAACGAACGACGCAACCAACTCCATGAGGTTATCAGGCTCTCAGGTCTCAATCTCTCTATCGATGACACCGACCATCCATTAATTATCAAGGTTGCAACTCTGCTGCCTTCGAGGATGCAGGTTTACTTCATCGACAGCGACGATTATTTTCAGCGTCACAGCTCCGAAGGACTTGAAATATACATCGATTCCGCCGAAAATGACGAGCGTCTGATGTTCTTTGCCCGCGGTGTCATCGAAACAGCCAAAAAGCTACGTTGGACTCCTGACATTATACATTGTTCGGGATGGATTTCCGCTCTGACTCCCCTGTATCTCAAAAAAGCCTACACTAACGAGCCTACTTTCCGCGACTGTAAGGTGATATACTCGATATACGACTCAGAGATGCCCGAGGTGCTGAACGAACGCGCCATCGAGAAGTTGCACATGGACAACTTCTCGGACAAGACCCTCAAGTCAATACGCGAAAAAAAACAAATCTGCACCGCCGATTTACACCGCCTGGCCATTGACTACGCTGACGCCCTCGTTCTGGCTTCTGAAAACATTGACCCCGAAATTACAGAATACGCCAAAGCTTCAGGCAAACCTATACTCGAATATATAACCAACGAAGATCAGCTTGTTAAAGCTCACCTCGATTTCTATTCCCAGCTATAACTTTTTCAGCAACGATTACGACTCTCTTCAACTCTTGTTTCAACTTGACCAAACAATGAGAACCTCAATAAAAACCATCATCGCTGCCACAGCCATCGGGGCTGTCCTCTCAGCCTGTGATGACGCACTCACCAACGGCTCGTCGATTGTCGACGATCAGGTAAATGTCTTCATTGATTCAACATTCACCATCACGGCAACCACCGTCGATAACGATGCCGTCCTTTCCCGCTCGGTTACAGGACTGCTCGGTACACTTGACACCAAAGAATACGGTCTGCTCAGGTCAGATATCGTAACTCAGTTTATGCCCGCCATCGAACTTGACACCGCCGGAATTACAGATTCGTCTATCGACGAGGTCGCCCTTGTTATGCGATACCAACTCGATGGCTATGTAGGTGACTCGGTAGCCCCTATGGGCGTTGAAGTTTATCCCCTGACAAAACAGCTTCCCTCGCCCATCTACTCAGACTTCAATCCTGAAGATTATTACGACCACAACCAAAAATTAGGCTCTAAGATATACACTGCAACATGGCAAAGCCTTCCGGACTCATTGAAAAAACTGCAGTATGGCGAAATCAAAGTCACACTACCCAAAGAAATCGGCCAAAAACTTTTTGACAAATACCACGAAGACCCGACAATTTTTGCATACCCCGAAAAGTTTGCCGAATTTTTCCCCGGAGTCTACATCAAAAACTCATATGGTTCGGGCCGTGTCATGCGCGTAGCCAAGACAACTATCGACATGCGGTATCACACAGTCGAAAAAGTCAACGACCGTGACACCATTATTCACGGAATGGCAACATACCTCGCCGTCACGCCCGAAATCATCTGCAATAACAACATCGGCTATTCGCTGTCGCAGGAACTTAAAAAACGCCGTGCCGAAGGTCAGGCTCTCGTTGTCGCTCCTGCCGGATATGACACCGAAATTATATTCCCGGCCAAGCAGATTATACAGCGCTATCAGCAGACTATCGGCACCGGCCTCGGTGTGGTCAACTCACTCAACTTCGAGATTCCGGCCGAGACTATAGGTGACAACTCATCAATCACACCCCCACCCTATCTGCTCATGGTTCTCAAATCGAAGAAAGACTCTTTCTTTGCCGAGAACAAAATCACCGACGACAAGACATCGTTCTACGCAACGTATAATTCGACAAGCGGAACATACGATTTCGGCTCGATGCGCGACTTTCTGCTCGACCTAATGGATCGTGGTCTGGACAAAATAACCGACGAGGACATCACATTTACACTGACCCCCGTTCTGGTTTCCACCGAAAGCAACTCGGACTACTACGGAGGCGTCTCCACATACGTGACAGCAATCACGCCTTATGTGCTTAGCCCCGTCATGACACGACTTCTGCCCGAAAAAGCAAAAATAAAATTCGTGTACTCTCGCCAGACACTCGCTAAGTAACTTTCGGGAGCCGGACCAACAAATCCTAAATCAGCACCGCAGCCCCATTGACAGGTCTGCGGTGCTGATTTATATAGCAGCTTAGAATGAGGAATTTACAGCATGGCAAGAGCTTTTTTGATTGCCGACTCAAGAGGCAATGAAGGTTCGGCCTCATATATTGTCTTAAGTACCTTCTGCGACTGAGCCTTGGCAAATCCCAGCATAGTCAGCGCCGCTAAAGCTTCATCATAATCCGCAACGCCAAGCGCCTGCTGCGGTTCGATACCACCCAACGAGACAGCATCAATTTTGTCCCTCAAATCGACAATGATGCGTTCTGCGGTTTTTCCGCCAATACCTTTGACAACTTTCAGGCGTTTGACGTCATTCGATGCTATTATCGACTCCAGTTCGGAAGACGTGTATGACGAAAGAACGACACGCGCTGTCATAGCACCTACCCCCGAGACGCTTATCAGCAATCTGAAAAGTGTGCGCTCGGCCTCGTCGGCAAAGCCGAAAAGCGTCCACGCATCCTCGCGGACAACAAGATGGGTAAGAAGACGCGCTTGCTTCTTGCCTTCGAGCGACGCATAAGTATTTAGCGATATATTTATAAGATAGCCCATGCCCGAGGCAGTTTCAATAACCACGGCGGCAGGCTGCAGTGAAGCGATTTCTCCTTTGATAGATTCGTACATGATGAGAAAAAGTATGTGTTAGTATGGCAAAGATAAGCATTTATTTTCAAAGCGCATGTGTAATTACCTACCGTGATGTTTTCGCCATAAGACGTTTGTCTGAAAGACTACTTGTCTGAAAAACTACATGTTTGTCTGACAGCCTGAATGTGTAAGAGCCATTCCTAAAAAGTAAAAAGACTGCGGATGCAAGCAAAATCCCGTTAAAACCGTTAATATGCCGGGGCGAAAAACGAAATATTTAGAGTCGGTCTTACTTGATAAGGACTTTTTTGCCGCCGATGACGTATAATCCGGAAGGGAGATGACGGATGTCTTCTTCCGAGGCTCCTGTCATAATTCGTACTCCGTGCAAATTGTAGACGTCAACAGCCTTGTTAAAGTCAAGCTCGACATTACCTACACCTAAAGGATATATCTGGTTTATATTGACAAACTTATTCCAATAAGGATTCTGTCTGTAAATACTCGGACTTTTGTAAGGGACAGTGAGTATGCAACTATCCTCGGTCACTTTATTAAAAATGATCATGTTTTCAAATGTGGTTTCAGAAATTTTAGGAGGCAAAGGATTAAGTGATGTTATATGGGATAAATTAATGCAATCACTGAAAGAAACGTCTCCAATCGATTTCAATTTTTCGGGAAGTGTAAGATTCTACATAGAATAGCATGAAGCAAAGGCATAATCCGGAACCGTCGTCAGGCTATTCGGTAGGAAAACATTGTCCAAAGAATAGCAGTTCATAAATGCGGCTGACCCCATCGTTGTTAGATTATTTGAAAATTTTATGCTATCAAGGTACGATGCTGCGAAAGCAGACTCTTCAATCGTCGTGACACTTTCAGGCAAAACCAAAGTATCAATATTACTGTTATAGAAAGCCTTTGTGCCGATTGTTGTTACGCTTTCCGGTATATCCACTGTCTTTTTCGCGCAAGGGGCTGAAATCAAGGTCGTTACTGCTGAGTTATAAAGTACTCCATCAATTGACATGTATTCCGGATTGTCTTCTGCAACATCTATGCTTTGCAAGCTGAAACAACATAAGAATGGATTAATACCAATCGTTACAACCGAACCGGGTATTATGATGGATGTCAGATCTTTACAAACGTAGAAAGCGAAGTCGCCTATCTCAACGAGGCTGTTTGGCAAAACTAACTGTTTTAAACTTTCACAAAATTCAATAGCATAGTTGCTGATTACTTTCAAACTGTTTGGGAAGGATATTGATGTCAATCCGGAACAGTGTGACATAGCTGATTTGCCAATCTGCGTGACAGTATATTCGGTATTGTTATATGAAACAGTTTCCGGAATGATTAAATCACCGGAAAGTCCTTTTTCGTAGCCGGACACCATAACTTCAGCTTTATCGGCTATAGGTGTATACTTAATGCCGTCACATGTAAATTCTTCGGCGGACGATAACTCAGGTGTGAGGATAATGGCAAAAAGCACGATGAACGTCCGGATAATTCCGAAACTTGATATATTTTTAATCTTTGAAATTGTTTGCATGTTTAATCGTTGAATTAAGAAGAAAAGGTGTATCATATTGATAAACGGATTATACTTTTACAAAGTTAGGTATAGGCGGATGATGCGCCCACGTTAATTGTTTGAGTTAATGCGTATTGGT
>OGOU01003117.1_pt1 | contig 10945 bp, 6 predicted proteins | sample 1552721 | NCBI WGS metagenome assembly OGOU01 (sample SAMEA2580176, study PRJEB22360) | human gut metagenome | biome: human gut; feature: human-associated habitat; material: faeces | place: Denmark | collected 2008/2010 | reverse complement strand
AAAATCATCCGATTTTGTTTTTTAATAAAATAAGTTTAATTTTGAAATGTATTCGAAACACAATCGAAACACAAACAAGTTATATTTGAAAAGTTTTTCAGACAGAAGCGACCCGGTAAACAGATGGTTACCATATATATAATGGGAGATGAGAAGGCCGGCTGGGCCGCAAACGGAGACTTCGGGACGGAGTCCCCGACCGGGTCTTTCCGGGCCTTCGAGGTGTCCAAACAACCGGATTTACAAAACGCGGACAAATAAAAAAATTATAATCGAAGAACTTAAAATGAAAAACGTATTAAAGTATCTGTTACTGGCACTCATCGCCGTCTCGCAACTCTTCGCCTGCGGCGGCAGCGATGACGAAAAGACCCCCGCGGATAATTTCGACGTGCAATTCACGGTTCCGGGGTCGGTAGACGTCACCGAAGGCGGCGAGTGCACTTCCGTTTGCGTGGGCGCCCCCGAGCGCGGCGGGTGCCCTTTCGCCGTAAGTGGGGGGGGGGGGAAATCGCCCCTGACCACAGACACATTCATTCTTGAGTCGGACGCAGGCATCTCCTACGTCTGCCCCATCGTCAACACCTCTTCCGACAGTTTCACCGTACGCCTGGCCGACGGGTGTGAAACGGGTTACTACAAAGTCTTCGTCAAAAGAGACGCGCGCAAAAAATCGTTCGGAAGAATCTACATCAACATCGTCGAGGACATAGATTTCAAACCGGATGCAGGCACCACGGTCTACGGGATCGTGTCGTCGGCCGGCGTCGGCGTGGAGAACGTCGTGGTCTCCGACGGCGCGGAAGTGACCGTCACGAACGAAAAGGGCATCTACCAGCTCAAATCGGCCAAAAAGTGGGGATATGTCTTCATCTCCGTCCCGAGCGGCTACGAAGTTCCGTCCGTCGGGGTGCTCCCGCAGTTCCACCGCGCGCTCAAAAACAGCGCCGACGTCGTCGAACGGGCCGACTTCAAGCTCGAAAAGGTCGACGGACAGGACTCCTACAAGATCTTCATGCTGGGCGACATGCACCTCGCCAACCGAACGGGCGACCTGGGACAGTTCGCCCAGTTCACCTCCGACCTTACGGACTACATGACCCGCCACAAAGGCGAGAAGATGTATGCGCTCACCCTCGGGGACATGACCTGGGACCTCTACTGGTATTCGAACAGCTACTATTTCCCCCAGTACCTGAACACCGTCAACAGCCAGATCAAGAATCTGCAGATCTTCCACACCATGGGCAACCATGACAACGACTTCCAGACCAGGTCGGACTACGATGCGGCGGTCAAATATGTGGATCAGATCTGCCCGACCTACTATTCGTTCAACATCGGCAAGGTCCATTACGTCGTCATGGACGACATTGATTGCAGCAGCTACGACGGGAGCACTTCCCGCAACTATGTCAAGAGCCTCTCCGCCGAGCAGCTGGACTGGCTGGCGAAAGACCTGTCGCACGTGGACAAGACGACCCCCGTCGTCGTTGCCATGCATGCGCAGGTGTTCTATCCGACCACATCGGGATTCAAGATCGACCACGATCAGGTCAACACCCTGCGGCTTTTCGACATCCTCGACGGATATACGGTCCGTTTCGTGACGGGGCATACCCACAAACTTTTCAACGTGACGCCTGACGCCCCGATCGTGGACGGGCATAACTTCCGGGAGTATAACTCCGGCTCGGTATGCGCTTCGTGGTGGTGGTCCGGCAACCTCACGCCCGGAATCCACATCGGAACCGACGGAACTCCGGGCGGCTACGGCATCTGGGATGTCACGGGAACCGATTTCCAATGTCTCTACAAATCGACCGGATGGCCCGAAGAGTACCAGTTCCGCAGCTACGACCTGAACAACGTGCATTTTTCGATGGCCGACGTTCCGCTGATGCCTTCCGACATCTCTGCTTCGGTCAAGAACGCCTATATGCAATATGTCAACGCCTATCCGCAGAACAACGACAACGAGGTGCTGATCAACATCTGGAACTGGAATTCGGACTGGACGTTGAGCGTCGTCGACGAAAACCGCAAGACGCTGCCCTACACCGAAGTCTGGGCCTACGACCCGCTCCATATCGCGGCGCTCTCGGTCAAGCGGTTCAACAATGCGAAACTCACGCAAACCCCGTCGTTCATCACCGACAAGTTCACGCACTTCTTCAAGGTGAAGGCGGACGATGCAGACACCGACCTTGTGATCACCGTCAAGGACGAATTCGGAAACGAGTGGACCGAAAACATGCAGCGGCCGAAAGCATTCTCCACGGATGCCTACCGCCGCAAGTGATTTTCGCTACATACCCAACCACAATCATCATTTACTAACCAACAAACACAGATCTTATGAGAGTATTAAGACCACTGGTTCTATCTCTTCTTCTGGTATTGGGAGGGGGAATAACAGCCCTTTCGGCCCAGAACAGGGAGGTGTCGGGAAAAGTCCTCGACGCCAATCAACAGCCGCTCGTGGGTGTAGCCGTTCTGGTCGATGGTACGACCAAAGGCGTCACAACCTCCGAAAACGGCACCTTCAAAATCCAGGTTCCGTCGGGAGAAGCCGTTCTCCAGGTCACCTGCCTGGGTTACCTGCCCCAGAAAGTGACGGTTCCCTCAAGCCGGAACAGCATCACGATCTACCTGCAAGAGGACGCCATCATGCTCGATGCAACCGTCGTAATCGGCTACGGTACGCAGAAAAAAGTCAACCTGACCGGCGCCGTTGCGACCGTAGGGAGCAAGGAGCTCGAAAACCGCGTCACCCATTCGCTGGGCAGCATGTTGCAGGGTTCCGTAGCGGGTCTCAACATCACCACCTCCTCGGGTAAACCCGGCAGCACGCCGGCGATCAACATCCGCGGCGTCAACTCGATCAACTCGGCCGACCCGCTCGTGCTGATCGACGGCGTGGTGGGCGACCTGAACCGCGTCAACCCCAACGACGTGGAGTCGATCTCGGTCATCAAGGACGCTTCGGCGGCAGCCGTCTACGGCGCCCGCGCAGCCTTCGGCGTCATCCTGGTCACCACCAAGAACGGCTCGGCCCAGGACGGCAAGGCGACGGTGCGTTACAGCGGCCGTTTCGGCTGGGAGGAGGCCACGACCTCGACCGACTACGAGAACCGCGGTTACTGGTCGGTCTATACGGTCAACAAGTTCTGGCAGGCCGACTCCGGAACGAACTATGTCAAATACAACGATCACGACATGCAGCAGCTGCTGGCGCGCGTGAACGACAGGACCGAGCATCCCGACCGTCCGTGGGTCGTCGAAGAGATCCGCAACGGCCGCAAACAGTGGGTCTACTACGGCAACTACGACTGGTGGGACATGCTCTTCCAGCAGCGTCGGCCCGTGCAGCAGCACAACATCTCGCTCAGCGGCGGCACGAAGGACATCAAATACCTCGTCTCGGGCGCCTATGACCGCCAGGAAGGTATTCAGCGCGCACATCCCGACGTGTATAACAAGTACAACCTGCGTGCGAAACTCGATTTTCGGATCAACCGGTGGGCAACGCTCTCGAACAACACGTCGTTCTTCTCGTCGAATTACAAGTCTCTGGGAGACGGCAGCGTAGACAACACCATCGCTTACAGCGCCCGCCACGCACTGGCCAACTTCCCCATGAAGAACCCCGACGGATCGTGGCTTTACAGCACGCCGTATCTCGATTACAAGATCGCCAACGGACGCCACATCCTGCTCAACGAGGGCACGCACCGCAACGTCGACCGCTCGAACGACTTCTCGAACACGACACGCCTGGTCATCACGCCGTTCAAGACGTTGAGCATCACGGGTGACTTCACCTACCGCCTCTACCAGAACCGCAATACGAGCCGCAGTTCCGCAATGAACTACCGCGAATACCCCGACGGGCCGCTGCTCGCCTACGACACGGGCGCCGGCATGAACCAGCTCGACGAAGTGGTTCAGACGCGCAACTACTATTCGGCCAACGTCTACGCCAACTACGACGAAACGTTCGGCGAGGCGCACCACGTGTCGGCAACCGCCGGATTCAACTACGAAACGTGGTCCAGCAAGAACGTCTCGGTGGCAGGCATCAACCTCTCCTCCATAAACCTCGACGACCTGAATCTGGCAACGGGCTCTCCCACGGAGGGCGCTTACGGCGGCGGCCAGAACGAATACGCCCTGGCAGGCTTCTTCGCCCGTATCAACTACGACTACAAAGGGCGCTACCTCTTCGAGGTGAGCGGACGCTACGACGGATCGTCGCGTTTCGCACCGGGCAACCGCTGGGGCCTGTTCCCCTCGGCATCGGCCGGATGGCGCATCTCCGAGGAGCCGTTCTTCGGCAACGCCAAAGACCTGGTGGACAACCTCAAGCTGCGCGCTTCGTTCGGCAGCCTGGGCAACCAGAACGTGTCGTCCTACTACACCTACATGCGCCTGATCACGAACAACGATTTCAGCAACTACACCTTCGACGGCAGCATAAAGGGCAAATACTCCTCGCTGGGTGCCCCCGTAGCCTCCGACCTGACCTGGGAAACCGCCCAGCAGTGGGACCTGGGTCTGGATCTCACCATGCTGAACAACCGGCTCAACTTCACCGGCGACGTCTACATCCGCGACACGAAGGACATGCTGACCGACGGAATGGCGCTGCCCGGCGTATACGGGGCCGATTCGCCCAGCATGAACTCCGCCGAACTGCGCACGAAGGGTTATGAACTCTCCGTCAGCTGGCGCGACCAGTTCAAACTCGCCGGCAAACCGTTCGAATACAGCGTCGGTTTCAACATCAGCGACTACAAGAGCGTCATCACCAAATACGACAACAACCCGAACAAGTCATTGACCAACCTGACAAAGGGAGATTATTACGTCGGCATGGAGATCGGCGAAATCTGGGGCTTCAAGACCGACGGGTTCTTCAAGACCACCGAAGAGGCGCAGGCCTATGCCAAAGAGGTCGACCTGAGTTACAGCACGGGCCGTCTGACCGGCGGCTGGCAGGCCGGCGACCTGAAGTTCGTCGACCTCGACGGCAACGGCGTCTGGGGAGTCGGCAATGACACCGTCGACAAGCCGGGCGACCGGACGATCCTGGGCAACTCGCTCCCGACGCTCTCCTACGGCATCAACGCCTCGATCCGCTGGATGGGCTTCGACGCTTCGGTCTTCTTCCAGGGAACCGGCAACCACTACTGGTATCCCCACGGAGAAATGATGCCTTTCTGGGGGTGCTATTCCTATCCCTACCTCTCCTACCTCCCGACGGATTTCCTCGGCAAGGTATGGGCGGAGGACAATCCCGACTCCTATTTCCCGCGCGCAAGAGCCTATTCTTCATCGGGAGGTTATCTGAGCAAGGTCAACGACCGTTACCTGCAGAATATCCGCTACCTGCGCCTGAAAAACCTGACCGTCGGCTACACGATCCCCGCGACCCTCACCAAGAAGGCCGGCATCGACCAGATCCGCATCTATTTCTCGGGCGAGAACCTTTGCTACTGGTCGCCGCTCAAAAAGAACTCCAAGTACGTCGATCCCGAAGCGGCTATCAACCGTTCCGGCGTGAACAACAACGCCTACTATCCGTGGGCCAAGACGTTCATGTTCGGCATCGACATCACCTTCTAATAATTTCAAAATCCGAATACCATGAAGCGATTAATCATACTGGCAGCAACGCTGATTGCAGGATTATCGGCCTGCGACTCCCTGCTGGACAAAGAACCGTTGGATCGGGTGACGCAGTTCGACTACTTCAAGACGAGAAGCGATCTGGAACTCTTCTCCAACCCCTTTTACGACAACCTGCTGGACAAGACGCCCTACGATGAGCAGAACGACCTGCTCGTTCAGATGACCCTCTCCGATGTTCTCTATGGAGGCGACAAGCGCACCGTTCCGAACACCGGCGGCGGCTGGTCGTGGGGCAACCTGCGCCGCATAAACACCCTGCTGGAATATGTCGATCAATGCGAGGACAAGAAGGCTGTGACCGAGTATACGGCCCTGGCCAAATTCTTCCGCGCCGCCTTCTATTTCGACAAGGTGAAACGCTTCGGCGACGTACCCTGGTACGAGGTGCAGCTCGGCTCGGCAGACGAAGCGCTCTACAAACCGCGCGATTCACGCGAACTGATCATGACCAATATGATCAAGGATATCGACGAAGCCATCAACAGCGGCGGGCTTACGGAGGGTATATCGACCTACCGCGTCAACAAATGGGCGGCGCTGGCGCTGAAAGCGCGGTTCTGCCTCTTCGAGGGAACCTACCGCAAATACCACGGCATCAACCTCGAAGGACATGACTACACCTATTATCTGGAGGAAGCCGCCAAGGCCGCCAAAACGATCATCGACGAAGGTCCCTACAAGCTCTACTCCACCAAAACTCCGGACAAGGACTACATGATGCTCTTCGCACAGGAGAATGCCAGCACCGAAGAGTATATCCTCGCCATCCGGAACAGCTACGAGGCCCAGGTCTACCACAATGCGACGGCCTACACGCTGCTGCCGACACAGGGCCGCCCGGGCTACACCCGCAAATTCATCAACATGTACCTGAAGAAGGACGGCACGGCATTCACCGACCAGGAGGGGTGGCAGACGCTGCCTTTCACCGAGGAGGTGAAGGACCGCGACCCGCGCCTGGCGCAGTCGATCCGCACCCCGGGTTACAAGCGCATCGGCGCCAAGCGGGTGCAGGGACCCGATCTCGGCGTCACGATCACCGGCTACCAACCCATCAAATTCGTTCAGGACACGACGGCCTCGGGAGGACAGATCGACCGCAACGACCGTTCGACCTGCGACATGCCGGTTTTCCGCTATGCCGAAGTGCTGCTCAACTATGCCGAAGCCAAGGCCGAACTGGGAACGCTCACGCAGAACGATCTGGCGATCACCGTCAACGAAATCCGAAGCCGGGTGGGAATGCGGGGCCTCGACATGAACGAAGCCAACAAAAATATCGACTGGTATCTTGAGTCCAAAGAGTACGGCTATCCCAACGTGACCGGCGCCAACAAGGGCGTCATTCTGGAAATCCGCCGCGAACGGGCCGTCGAGCTGATCCAGGAGGGTTTCCGCCTTCAGGATCTGTATCGCTGGAAAGCCGGCTATTGCATCGACCAGGCCATTTCCGGCATGTATTTCCCGGGCCCCGGCGAATACAAGCTTGCGGGCAAAGAAACGGCCGATCTGATTCTCTATGCGGCAGGAAGCACCAAACCCCAGGGCGGCGAAGGAGTTTCGGTATACGAACTCGGTTCGGACATCATCCTCTCCGAGGGGAACAAAGGCTATGTCTACTATCACAAAACCGTAAAGAATCTGCGCACTCGGTTCAACGAGGAACGCGATTACCTCTACCCGATTCCCAGCGGCGAGCGTTCGCTCAACCCGAACCTCACGCAGAATCCGGGATGGAGCGACGGACTCGATTTTTAAGTCGGAAATAACCTAAAAAACAAGATTATGAGATTTGTAAAATATATGACAGCCCCGATCCTCATGGCGGCCCTGTGTTCCTTCTGGGGCTGCGACAAGGATGAGGACCACCTTTCCGAAGCTGTTCTGGCGAGCGCCAACACCTTGAATTTCGAAGCGGAAAGAGCGGCGGAAAAGATCATCACCATCTATGCCGACGCCGACTGGGTGACGGAAGTCCCCGACTGGGTGACGGTCACGCCCAACTCGGGAACCGGCGTCATGGACGTGACGGTTTCGGTGACCGACAACATGCGCGACGGCGCGGAGGACAATCCCCGCAAGGCCACCCTCGTCTTCAAGGGACGGACTCTTGCAAGCCGCGCACAGGTGCTCATCACGCAGAACGGAGACAAATACCGCGATGTGAAGGAGTACACGGCAGGTGAACTCGCCGCCCTGGCGGACGAAACGGTCATTTCCGTACCGTCGGCGATCGTCGTGGCAGGGACGACCAAAGGCTTCGGTTCCCGACTTCGTCATCAGCGACGACAAAAACACGGACAATATCTTCGTCTCGGACGCCACGACGGTTGCCGTCGGCGACAAGATTTCGCTCTTGGGCACCAAGTCGTCCGACTCGCAGAAACTCGCTACGGTAATCGACTGCGACGAGGTGACGGTTCTGTCCGGCGGAGCGGTGAACTACCCCGAACCGGAGGACATCAGCGCAAAGATCGACGACTACACCTCCTCCAAACGGGGCTACGTCACCGTCAAGGGCGTTTTCAACGGCAGCACCCTCACCGTTTCGGAGGATGCCAAGTACTCGGTCAGCGTCGTGGACGCCCCGTCGAGTCTGGGCCTTTCCGCCCTGACCGGCCATATCGTAACCGTCACCGGCTACTACGCCGGTTTGGCCGAGCCTGTACAGCGCATCATGGCCACCGATGTCGAGGACAACGGCCTGAACGAGATCGTCTATTTCCTGGAGAACTTCGAATGGCTCGAACCGTGGTCCGTAGCAAGCGGTGTCGGCCAAACGGTCGAGACGGATGACCTCGATGCAAAAGCGACAGCGCTTACCTCCATAACTGTCGATGGAGTGACTGCATTCGACGCTGTCGAAAAACTCGGTTACAAGTTTATCTACGACAAGAACGACAACAAACGCATCTACCTCCAGCAGAACTACCTCAAATTCGGCAAGACCGGCAATCACGCAGGTATCATTCTTCCTCCGATAGACGGGGTTCCCGAAGCAAAGGACAATGTGACACTCTCGTTCGACTGGTGCGGAATGCGCCAGGGGTCCGGCAAGATCGACCCCGTCAATCTGATCGTCATCTTCGAGAACGGCAGCGACAAAGTGCAGATCGACATACCCGAACTGGGATGGGAGGATGGTCACAAGCTCGAATGGGTTCGCGCCGAAGTCAGCCTGAAGGGCATTACGGTCAACAAGGATACGAAGATCACCATTACGCAGACGCAGTGGGAAGTCGGAACAGCCAACCGCTGGTTCCTCGACAATATCAAAATATCCGAACCGATCAAACTCTGATAACAGGAACCCTGTAAAACGAAATCAGCCGTTGACCCGTGAGTCAACGGCTGATTTTTTTCAGCGGAGGCGCAAAAAAAACCGAAGTTTTCGCTCCGTTCCGCCGGCTACCGGCCCGCTCGCCGGAGGAAACACTCGATCGTGTTCTCCATCAGGCAGCAGATCGTCATAGGCCCGACGCCGCCCGGCACGGGCGTGATCACCGAGGCCTTGGGTTCGATGGCCGCAAAATCGACATCGCCGCACAGTTTGCCCGTCTCCGGGTCGCGGTTCACCCCCACGTCGATCACCACGGCGCCCGGCGACACCATCTCCGCCGTGACGAACTTCGGCCGACCGATGGCCACCACCAGAATCTCCGCCCCGCGCGTCACTTCGGCGAGGTTGCGCGTACGACTGTGGGCCATCGTCACCGTAGCGTTCGCGTCCAAGAGCAGTTTAGACACGGGAAGCCCCACGATATTGCTGCGGCCGATCACCACGGCGCGCTTGCCGGCGATCTCCACGCCTGCGGCCCGCAGCATCTTGAGAATGCCTTTCGGGGTGCAGGGGAGCGTGCAGGGCTGTTTCTGCCACAGCGCCGCAACGTTCAGGGGATGGAAGCCGTCGACATCCTTCTGTTTGTCGATGGCGGCGATCACCTTGTCCTCGTCGATATGTTTCGGAAGGGGCAGCTGGACCAGAATGCCGTCCACCTCGTCATCGAGGTTCAGGGCCGTGATGATGTCCAGCAGTTCGGCCTCGGAAACGGACTCGGGCTTTCGGATCGTGGTATTGCGGATGCCCACCTCGGCCGAAGCCTTGGCCTTGCCCGTCACATAGCTCACGCTGCCGGGGTCCTCGCCCACGAGGATGACAACCAGATGGGGCACACGGCCGTATTTCGCGGGGAAGGTCTTCACCTCGTCCGCCATTTCAAGTTTCAGTTTCGCTGAAAGTTCTTTTCCGCTGATTATTTTTGCCATATATCGCTCGTATTATCTTTCCAAATCGTCGAAAGCCCGGTGGCCGATGTCGGTGCGGTGGAACAGATTGTCGCAGTCGATGCGGGCCACGTCGGCCAGCGCATTCCTCCGCGCTTCGGCCAGGTCCCTGCCCTTGCCCACCACGAACAGCACGCGGCCTCCGTTGGTGAGAATCCGCCCGCCGTCGGCCCGGGTTCCCATGTGATAAACAGCCCCTTCGACGCGGTCCAGGCCCTTGATTTCGTGTCCTTTTTCGTAGTCGCCCGGATAGCCCTTCGAGGCCAGCACGATGCCCAGCGCGGCGAAATCGTGCCACTCCAACTGCGTATCGCGTCCCTCGGCCACGGAACAGCAAATGTCGACGGTATGGGCGATGTCGCTCTTCAGGCGCGGCAGCACGACCTCGGTCTCGGGATCGCCGAAACGGGCGTTGAACTCGATGACCTCGATACCCCGCGCAGTCTTCATCAGTCCGCCGTAGAGCACGCCCTCGAAGGGACACCCCTCGGCGATCATCGCGTCGGCCACGGGCTGCATGATCTTCTCCAGGGCATAGCGTTCGTCCTCCGCCGTCACGAACGGCAGGGGCGAATAGGCGCCCATACCGCCCGTATTGGGCCCCCGGTCGCCGTCGTAGGCCCGCTTATGGTCCTGGGCCAACGGCATCGGCCAGACATCGGAACCCGACACGAAACACATAAACGAGAACTCCGGCCCTTCGAGATAATCCTCTACGATGACGCGCCCGTGGCCGAACTTGTCGTCGAGAAGCATGTCCCGCAGAGCAGCCTCCGCCTCCTCCATACTCCGGGCGATGACCACCCCTTTCCCGGCCGCCAGGCCGTCGTACTTGAGCACCGCAGGCAACGGCCGCGATGCCACGTAGTCCAACGCCTCCCGGTAGTCGTCGAACGGACGGTAAGCGGCCGTCGGAATATCGTACCGCATCATCAGCTCCTTAGCGAACTCCTTGCTCGTCTCGATA
>OGOU01003109.1_pt1 | contig 10965 bp, 4 predicted proteins | sample 1552721 | NCBI WGS metagenome assembly OGOU01 (sample SAMEA2580176, study PRJEB22360) | human gut metagenome | biome: human gut; feature: human-associated habitat; material: faeces | place: Denmark | collected 2008/2010 | reverse complement strand
AGCTTGGACTGACTGCCGCCGCATGGAAGAAGATTGTTTTCCCTCATCCTACGGTGGGTGAGATATTCCGAGAAGCATTGTAAATCAATACGTTTTATAAGATAGAAAGACATTATGAAGAAATATATGATTGTCCCGGCTTTATTGGCAATGGTTCTGATTATGATGTGCCACTGTACGCCCAACCGGAAAACAATAATTCCGGCAGGCGAATATTTGATTCAGGGAGAGTTGGCAAATCTTCCGGACAGTATAGTAATCGGGCTATATGTAAATGAGGGAAATATTTTCAACCTTGTATCGAAAGATACGCTTATCAATGGCAAGTTTTCTTTCCGGGACACGGTCTCGGTTACAAAGAAAATGTTAGTAATGTCTGATGACAGGGGATTTCCGGGTACGTGGTTGGAAGTGTGGGTGGCACCGGGTGAGTATATAGCTATCAAAGGGGAAGATAAACTGCTGAAAATCTGGGAGGTGGTGAGTGACATCCCCGAACAGGTGGAAGAAAACCGTTTTACGGCTTGCGCGATGTCCCAACAGAAAGAACTGATGCAGCATGTGGCAGCGGAGTATGACTGGCAACGGATGATGTTTATAGACCATGCGGGTGATCCGGAGTTTGAAAGAAAAGGCTGGGCAAAGATAGACTCTATCCGGAAGTTGACAACGCCTTTGCAGAAAGAAATCTGGAAAAAAGAACTGGAATATATGAAAGAGGCACCCATCTCTAAAGTGTGGATAGATAAGCTGTTGCTATATGCCTCCATGATGAAATACGAAACCGTCATGCCTTACAAGGAAGAAGTGGAGAGCCTGTACGCTCGAATGCCGGAAGCCGAGAGGCAAACGGATGCCGGACAGGAGATTACAGCCTATATTTATCCTCCTTCTGTTGTAGGAATAGGAGATATGATGGTTGATGGAGAGCTATATGACGTGAATGATTCTCTCCGCCATATTTCAGAATTCAAGGGGAAATTCATCTTGCTTGATTTCTGGAGTAGCGGATGCGGCCCTTGTGTAGAGTCGATACCGGAAATGGAGAAGGTTATAGATATATATAAGGACAAAATGACTGTGATTGGTATCAGCGAGGATCCGAAAGCACGTTGGAAAGAATATGTGAAGACGAAAGGAATGGGCGGCAACCAGTGGAATGAGCTTCGCAGAGGCCGTACCGGACTCGCTGTGAGTTATCAGGTGAAGGGAATTCCCCATTATGTGCTTATTGCTCCTGACGGTAAGATACAAGATATTTGGTCTGGTTATGGTTCCGGTTCGCTTTTGGAAAAGGTGAAGAAGAATCTGAAATAGTAAAAAGGAGACTGACTAAAAAGTTAGTAGTATCTAAAAGTTGAGGATGCATCATTTTGACGCATCCTCTTCTATTTTATATGAATGAAAAACGACTTATTCCTTTTTCATTTCTATCCTCTTTCCATCTGCCTGCACGGCATAGAATTTGGTTGTTCCGTCAACAGTAACTTCCGAAGGAATTGAATAGGTAAGGAAGTTGAAGAAGTATAGCAGTTCTCCGTTTTCATTGTCTTTCCGTACTTCGAATGCCACGGCTTGCGCTCCATTATTGATGGTTATCTTATTTCCTGATAATGTATAGGTCGGAATACCTGTAATTTTCACATTGTCTTTGAATTGTGAATAATGTCCGACGTCACCTACTTGGTAATCTCCGATACCGACGTCACCGTTCTTGCGGTCTTCAAGATAGCAGATAGGCGGCACCTTTTTATCAAAGGTTGTCATATAGTCTTTAGTCAGTTTTATCAAATCGTCGCTGACCATATACAAGGTAGATGAACCGTATTGTTCATAGTTCATCAGTGTAAATCTGAAGAATCCCCACCTGTCAAAAAATTCGGTCATGTCCATATTGGCTACTGTACATACAGCTGTGGCATATTGCATTTGTGCAGTTCCCGGACTGGCGTAAGTAAGAGGATGGGCACGTAAATATTTGAAAAGTTTGGGGAAGAAATCCGGCATGTTCCCTAAACGATGGAAGTAATTCCATAATTGCCACTGCATGCGCATGTGTAGTTCCGCGTCCTCATTCTGGTAATAATTCTTCTCATCTCCCAGTGTGACCCATGATTTTCCTTGTCTGTAAGAATCTGCCAGTTGGCTGATTTCCCTTCCGCGTGAGCAGTACTTTCCTAATTTGTATAATATATAATTGGAGAAAAGGTTATTGCTTGATTCGGTACAGCTAGGCCAGTTGATTGCGCCTTGATGTACGTGCCCTATCTCGTGTGCCGGTCCCCAGATATTGTCTTTGTCAGCCATTGCCTCATCATATGACAGGACTTTCTCCAAATCATCATAGACAAAGCCTATGCGATCATTGTCCGCCCACATATAGTTGCCTTCGGGCGAGATGGCGAACAGGTGGTTGTTGAATGAGGTAGGACGTATGTCTTCAATACCCATCAATTCTTGTTCCCAACCGATGATTTGGTCCCACAGGTGAATGGCTGACAGTATTCCATGATTGGCTACCGAAAGTAAGCTTTCACGATGGAAATAGAAGATAATATTCTCTCCCCGGATGCCAAAATATTTGTGGGTTGCCTTAGAGAGCAGTTGGGCATACTTGAGGTCTGTCTTATGCTCTTCCATGTCGAAGAAACCGCTGACTTTGCCGCTGCCTATGGGAATGTGTATTTTGACGGGTTGCGGATGTGTCGCCAGATCGCAGTTGTACATGACGAAGAGTTGCCCTTCGCTCTCCATCTTGAGCCGGTTGATACCGGCTCTCAGCACATAAGTAGGACCGGATCTTGCAGTCTGCTGATATCCGGAAAGAGTCTCCTCCCAAACACATTGTAGGGAGATATCGTTGCCGTGCGTATCTCCGACGAGTACAATGACCTCGTCATCCTTTTCCACCGAGATACCTGTCAGATTATCCAGGCTGGCATAACGTTTGGTCTTTAACTCCTTGGCCCATTGGTAAGGATCGCTGTAGGCCTTGTATTCGCGGATACGGAAGTCTTTTTCCCATTCGCTGTAGCCGTTGTTCTTTATGGTCCGGGCAAGGTCAATGAAGAAATTGTCGGGCAAATCTTGGATATCAGCTTCAGTGGCATCTCCTTTCACTTCCGAACAGGAGAGGTCTGTGAATACTTTCAGTAGTTTGCTCTCCTGTGAGTTGGTCTGGTTGTGCCGGTAGAATTCCATTTCATCACAACTGGCATAGCCGCCTAGCCCGCTGGTGATAACGAATTTGACGGCTGTTGCTTTTACGGGCCCTGTTTGGAAGAACTTTTTAGAGGGCGCATTCTTTTCGTTGAAGTCATAGCTTCCTTGCGGGACATAATTGTCTCTTTCCGCATTGGTGGCGGTGAAGACTTCCACTTTCCCGAAGTTGCCATTCCCGTTGCGTGTGTAGTAGATGAAGTAGTCAAGGTCTTTGTCTCCGTTGAAGAAGTACTCGAGAATGACCGGAAATTTTGTTGCACCCGAGAAAGGGCTATGATATTGTTTGTCGGTTTCTCCTTTGGTGGTGAACAGGTCGTCGAAAGACTTGGTGATGTCGTAATTCTCCTGATGCTGATTATCTTTTCCACCGATAGGTTTCACTTGTTCGTCTCCTTCCACGACAATGTCATACGCTCCGAACTGGCGGACAGTGATGACATAGTCTTTTATAGGCGAGCTTACTTTAATCTGTGCCGTACGTGCCTTGTCACCGGTATTTTCTTCTACGGTGGCGGTGATGAACGCCTCACCTTCAGATATGTCTTTGACTGGCTGCAGCCATGCTTCCGTTGTTTCCACCTGCCATGCGGATAGCCCGAGGTTGGTATTTACGGCAATTTTGAAAGTTTCGCTGTCCTTGTTTACGGATTGCTCCATTTCCTCTGCTGAAATGTCGAAGATAGAGAAAGCATTTTCGGCATCGTCTTTGCAGCCTGCCAACAGGCAAGTGGCGATGAAGCCGAACAATATTTTGAATAGGATGTTTCTTGTGTTCATAATTATTGAATTATCTTTGGTTAAAATGATTACAGCAATGCCTTTATCATGGCGGAGAGTTCTTCTACCGTTTCTTCCGTGGAGCCGGAGAAGCCCATCGGCTTAAAGCGGATATTTCCTTCTCTGTCAATGATGAACTTGGCGGGAATACCTTTGGCTCCATAGCTGGTGACGGCAGGGAATTTTCCGGTGGCATCACTCACGTCAAACAAGACGTTGAAGGTGTATCCCTTTGCTTTCAGGTAGTTGCGGACGGTTTCTTCCAGATTCTTCTTGCTTTCCAGTGTATTGATGAAGAGGAATGCTACGTCTTTGTTATCGGCAAAACGGTTGACAGTCTGCTGCATGGCGGGAAACGATGCTTTACATGGGCCGCACCAGGTAGCCCAAAAGTCGAGTACCACCACTTTCCCTTTCAGGTCGGTCAGTGAAACTTCTTTCCCGTCCAGATTGTGGAGAGTGAAGAGTGGGGCGGGCTCGCTCACCATTTCCCGTGCGAGCTTTTCCTGTAATGAGGTACGGAAGTCCGTTCTCAGTTCATCGAAATATGTATCGAATCCTTTCTCCTTGCCGTTCTTTTGTACGTAGGCTTGCTTCAGCCAGTCAATATGCTGCGGGGTGGATTTGCCTGTACGGACAAACTCTTCCAGTATAGGGGTTGCCTCATTGAATTTCTTTTCGTATATCAGCGTTGCGGCATAGCACTCATTGATGGAAAAATCATTCTTATCACTGGATTCGTAAGCTTGTCTGGCATAAGGAATGGCTTCCTGTATGTGATTGGCTTTTGTCAACGCTTGTGCATAGAGGCTGAGTATTAAATGGTATTTGTCCCCTTCTTCTTTTGGTAGCGTGTTTTTGTCTTTTCCTTCGATAGTCATCCGGACAGCCTTGTCAAGTAGTCCTGCTGCCGTTTCAAAATTACCGTTTTCGAAACATTTGCTTCCTGAGATAGCCAGTATGTCACGCTTGAATGGTGAATCTGTGATGTTTGCCAGATATCCTTCGGCTTTCTCCCGGTTGCCTTCTGCGTAGAATGCCTGTATGGTAAATGACATCATCATGTTCAGCATCGGATAGGCAAATTCAGCTTTCTCTTTTTGGACTTGTGCCATGAAGCTCTTTAGCATTTCTTCCTTTTGTGCAGCGGTTCCGGCATGCATCAGTGACATCATGGCGGCTGATGCCTTTTCTTTTGTTAATGAGCCTGAATCCTTTTTGCCTGTTAATTCCAGCAGTTGCAGGTACAGTTTCGGGTCGGAAGGGCGTTTGGCGAAGGCATCCACAATCTTTCCCTGCCGGTCGATGATAACGATGCGGGGCACGGAACGGATTCCATAATGTTTGGCCAGTTCCGATTTGAAGCCGTTCGGGACGTTGAGCTGTAGGGTGGCGCCGCTTTTATCTTTCACGAGTTCTTTCCATGCCTTGAGCAACTGTTCGCCGGTGTCTAGTGACAAGGTGAAGAACTGGATATCCTCCCCTTTCATCTTTTCGGCAAGCTTTTCCATGTGGGGCATTTCAGCCTTGCAGGGGATACAGCCGCTGAACCAGAAGTCGAGCACCAATACTTTTCCGGCGTAGTCGGCAGAAGAATAGCTTTTGCCGTTGATGTCGTTGGCTGTAAAGGCCGGAGCTGTGTTTCCGCGGGCGATATTGCTGTATTGCGCTTTCATCCCGTCGTACTGTTTTTCTAACCGGGCTAATTCTTGAAGAAATCCTTCGTCAGGTTCCGCTACGGATGATTTTGCGATAGATAAATAGGTGGGGAAATCATCGGAATATCCTCCTTTTAGGATTAATTTCAGATAGCGTATCAGAAAAGCGGATTTCACTTCATTGTTGGATATCCTTGCGGTATATTGGGCGAGGAAGTTTGTAGGGTCGGGATTCCATTCGCCCGCTTTCTCCAATGTTTCCATAGATTCACGTATGACGGTGAACCATTTGGGATAATACAGGAGTGTGGCGTCTTCATACCGGTTCTTTCTTACGTCATCATAGTAATTGGCGGGCAGTTCAATATTTGCTTTCATGAACATGCGCATCGTGGAAGGGCCGGTCAACAATTGTCTGAGAAACGTATATCTGTAATAATATTCGTGTATACGTTTGAAGTCGGCAGGCAAGTCCGATGCTTTTAATGTTTCGATAGATGCTGCCACCTGCTTATGCTGAAATTCGAGCCATTCATTGGAATACATGGTTATGTTGCCCGGGACTTGGGCAAAAGACGGATGCTGGCGGATGAACCGGTTGATTTCCGCATTGTCTCCCTCGAAAGATACCTGCCCGTTCTTCTCTACGATACGGCTTGAAGACCCGGGAGTGACGAAAACCGTATATGTGGAGTTATCGGATGCCATATAGTAATAATAGACAGGTTTCTCTAATTGAAGGACTGCCGTTTCTCCCGGTTTCACTTCCTGATAACCGTAGATGGTATCACTTTCGCTTTGGAAATAAATTTTTTTCCCGTCCGTTTCCGCCGCGAAGGTAATATGTGCCGTTTTTCCGCCGGAAGGCAAAACGGCTTCCTTTGCATAGGTAAACATGCAAAGGAGCGTTGCTATGAATAGTGTGAATGTTTTCATTACTTGCTGTTTTGTATTAAGTTGCTGTTTTGCATGGCTGCCACGGGGAATGGGAATGTGAGCAGATGCGATGTCGGTTTCAGTGTGTAGGTGTTATTTTCGAATTCCCGTGTCAGCGTCTCATTAAATTCCGTACAGAAGCGGCGCATATCGAAGAATCCGTTGCTGGTGAATAATAGTTCGCGTTTACGTTCTTCACGGACTACTTTCATGGCTGCGGCAATATCGGCGGGTTCTGGCAAATCCTGATAGTATGTATTGATGATACGGTTTTTGCGAAGGTCATTCAAGTATTTGACGGTATTGGCCATATCACCTTTGCGGGCATAACATTCGGCAGCCATCAGGTAAACTTCGGAGAGTTTCAGGCCGGCGCAATTCCATCTGAAACTCATGACGTTTATAAATGTACATCCGGGTTCGGCGGTACTCGGGCCGTCGGATGTCGTACCCATGGCAAAAGTGTAACGTAAATCGGTTTTTTTATCAAATAAATCCAGGACAGGTTTACGAACTAAGGCGGCCTGGGGAGACATGAAGTTTAGCCCATGTTGATAAAGCAAGTTTTCCGGATCTTCGTAGCCGTGCTCGAAATAGAGCATGATACCCATCATGCGCATCATATTGTACATGGCCATACCATATTCGAACATCATATCCGGCATCGTGCCCATGTTCATATAGTTTTTGTACTTGTCCAAGAGGTTTCTGTAGTCTGCATTCATGTTCCATAGCTTATGATTTGCCGCTCCTTCCGCTTCTTTAATACAGTCAAGAGAGGATTGCAGTGCCTGGTCAATTTCCCTTTTAAACAGGTGTACTTTAGCTTTCAGTGCATACCCGAATGATTTGTCAGGGTGGAATGTACTTATTGCTTTGTGTGGCAGGTTGGGGATAGCATCTTCTATATCTTGTTGAGCCATTTTTAGATTATTTTCTTTCATAAATAAAGTATGCGTCTTCTACTGTTCCCTGGACTCCTTCCTCTTCCAGGTTGAACTCTTTGCGGAGAATAATTCCCCGTTCCTGGTTTGCCGTTGCCGGATCGTAAGGTTTGGCGTAGGTATTGATCAGGAAGAAATAATTGTATGCACGTAAGATTTTGGCTTGGGCGATACCCATAACCTTGTCTGCGTCACTCCCTTCTGCATCGCTGATGTTGTCGATAATGATGTTGTATCTTGATATTTTTTCATAACACATTGTGTACATATCATCACTTCCTGTTGACGTCATGTAAGCAGCCCGGTCATAATTTTCATCCCAGAGGAAACACGCTGATAGAACAGGATTTGTATAGTTACTAATTTCTTCCACATAGGCTGGCGCGTATTCTCCACATAGATACCACTCATTGCCGAGAGGAAAGCCATACGGGGTTTCAAGCATTCCTATATAGTCGCTGGTTTTGTTGAGGGTAGATTCTCCTTTGGGGACAATGTCCAGATAGCTATCGCAAGCACTGAATGTGAGTACTGTTGCAATGAGACAAGTTATAAATAGGTTTCGTTTCATTTGGATTGGATATTTTAGAAGTTGATATTGATGCCGAACAGATAGCTGGTAGCTTGTTCGGAATTTCGATAACCGCCATTGGCACTGAAAGCTTCCGGATCAATGTCACGTTTGTTGGCAGCCCAGTAACATGGATTGTTGACTTGGGCCCGCAGGGTAATACCTTTGAGTCCTGCCTTATTGATCCATTGTTGTGGCAAAGTATAACTCAAGCCGATGTTGCGGACTTTGATAAAGGAAGCACTTGCCGTATTGTAATCGGAGTATTTCCAGAAATATTCTCTGTCGGCTGTCGTTTTATATGAGGTCATGGAAGGTATGTCCGTATCCGTATGCTCCGGTGTCCAGCGGTTGACAATATCTTCATGTACGTTGCCATCTGTTACTCCCGTGTAAAGTGGGGTGGCATCTATGCGCAATGTGTGGCCTGTGTAATAAACAATCTTGGTGAAAAGGCTGAGTTGTTTCCAACGCAGGCTGACATCAAGGGCACCGCTCCATTTCGGATCTAATTGCCCTGTGCGTACCAGTACGTTAATATCACGAAGGGGAGTTACGGAAACGATGTTTCCATCGGTATCATAAACGGAAGGCTCGCCAGTATCAGTCAGACCGGCATAGCGATATGTGTATAACGTATTGTAAGTATCTCCTTTCAGGTAGTAGTATTTCGGGTTTCTCATCATGTCGAGTGCATCTGTCGGCAGATAGCCCACTTCTTTAATCTTGTTACTGTTGAAGGCTGCGGTAAAGTTCGTGTTTAGCTCCCAGTCTCTGCTTTTTAACCAATCATAAGAAAGGCTTAGCTCTAATCCCCTGTTGCGCATTGCCCCATTGTTGAATTTACCTTGCACAAATCCCGTTGAAGGGTCAAGGCTCTTGGTTGCCAATAAGTCTGAACTATAGCGGTTGTAGAAATCAATGCTACCGGTCAGCTTGTGGAACAGGGCGAAGTCTATGCCGATGTTGAAGTTTGATGTTTTTTCCCAACGAAGCAGTTTGTTGGGGGGAGTCATGATAGATGTCACTACTTGGCCGCTGCTGTTGGGTATAGTACCATAGCTGCCCCGTAGATATGGAGAAGACTGCTGGTCTACATTACCGGTAATACCATAGGTGATACGGAGTTTCAACATGTCGAGCCAACCGGTGCTTTTCATGAATTCTTCATTGGAAAGATTCCAGCTTGCGCCGACCGACCACAAAGGACGGTAGCGGTATTTAGGATCTGTGCCGAAAAGGTCGGCTTGATCTATGCGGACACTTCCGTTGAGGGCATAGCGTGAGTCATACGAATAGCTGGCATTGAAGTAGGCAGACACATAGCGGTGCTGTGTTTCACCTATTGATAGGCCGTCTTCGGTTTTCTGCTGCGGGTTATCGCTTAATTGCCCTTTGACCCCTTTGCTTAGCGCTTTCCAGTCTACTTGTTTGTCATAAGTAAGTTTCTGGTCGTCGTAACCGAAGCGTTGGCTGTCGTTGCTGCGATCCTTGTCCTCTTTGATTTCTCCGCCCAATAGTGCGGTGATTTCGTGCTTTCCGGCAATGGTTGTCTGATAATTGAATTGTGCCCGCAGGTTCAGGGATGACCAACGGCTATTCGTTGTAAACAGTCTGCCCCCTTTAGGTATATAGTAAGTGAATCCTCCCTGTTCATCATTAGTGGCAAATTGGTTGATCATATATCTCATATAGTAGGAATCTTCTTCATCATATCGCTCTGAAGTGTACATCTGCTTCTCATATTGGAATTTGATGCCTAGATCCAGCCCTTTCAATAATTTGAAGTCGGCATGGGTAAACAGTTTCCAATATACATTTTCATTCTTTTGAATGTTTTTGGTTGATTCTTCCACTGCGTTATATCCCATGAATTCCAGTCCTTCTTTCTGATTGATTTCTTGTGAGCGATAATAGTTATAGGGATACGCATAAGCATAGCTCCCGTCCTCGTTATAAAGTGCATCATAAGGCATGAACGTATTTCCCCCTTGTTTCTCCGCCTGTGTGTATTGGTTGTTGGTAATAGCTACATTGGCTCCTGCGGTCAGTTTGAACCAGCTTGTCAGGTTCAGTTCATTTTTCAGGTAGAATGTATATCTGTCCCAACGGTCATCATTCTTGTTGTAAGTGCTCTGGTTCTCATACCGTGCGGAGAAATATAGGTTCGACTTGTCGCTTGCCTGGGCGATGGATATATTGTAATCTTGTGTAAAGTTCATTTGCTGTAAGGCATCCCGGTAGGCTTTGCGGTAGTCATTTTTCCGTAATATATCCAAAGTGTTGTTTAACTGGTTTTCCGTTATTTCACCCTTTGCCATACGGTAATATAATCGGTCTATCTGCGTCATGTAATGAGGCCCTGTCGGCAGGTTCTGGGTTTCGAAGTAGTCGAGCGGGTTGCTCAGGTAGTTCGGGTTATGTGTCAGGTAATCTCTTTCATAATCAATGATGTCACTGGTGGAAGCATAATGCATATAATCAAGTGAGGGAAGCGGGTCAAGAAAGAATTTGGCAGAAATATTAATATTCGGCTTTTTGCTTGTTCCGCGTTTCGTTGTGACAACGATGACACCATTTGCCGCACGTACTCCATATAGAGACGTAGCGGCAGCATCCTTCAGTACGGTGACGGATTCAATGTCGTCAGAGTTCAGCTCATTGAGGCTGATACCGGTCACAGGCTGTCCGTCCATCACTAATAATGGAGTAGTACCGATAGATGACGAAAATGTGGAAGTACCACGGATGCTTGTTTGTCCGTTGTAGGTAACCAGTCCCGGTGTGCTTCCTTCCAGTTTGCTCCCCAGATTCATGCCTTGTATCTTGTCGAGGTAGTCACTCTTGACAATGGTAG
>OGOU01003100.1_pt1 | contig 10987 bp, 9 predicted proteins | sample 1552721 | NCBI WGS metagenome assembly OGOU01 (sample SAMEA2580176, study PRJEB22360) | human gut metagenome | biome: human gut; feature: human-associated habitat; material: faeces | place: Denmark | collected 2008/2010 | reverse complement strand
CCGTTTCGGGGCCGGGAGTCGGCTCGGCTCCAAACCGGCCCGGCCGTAACCGGACATCGCCAGTCCCTGCCGCGCAGTTCCGGAACACGGTCTCGCTGCAGCGGACAGTTCCGGAAAGGGACGGATTCCGCCATCGCCCCGCCCGCTATCCGGCCGCCGTAGAACCGTCATCGGCAATCACCGGCATGTCATTCGTCCGTCATCGGCACCGAAACACCAGCGGGGACCGCCGCGAATCTCACACTCCGGCAACGTACTCCTCCAGCGCCCCAAGATCCACCGCCATCGGCTCCGAAACCCGCGGACGCTTCACCAGCTCCGCAAGGCGCGGGGGCAGCGGCACCTTCGCCCCGGTCACGGGCGAAATGACCTCGCCGAACTTGGCCGGATGGGCCGTCGAAAGGTAAAACCCCGGCCTGCCGCAGGCCACGGAAGCCGCATAGCCCACGGCGCTGTGCGGATCGGATAGATAACCGTAATTCCGGTACAGCCCGTCGATCGTACGGCGGATCATGGCGTCGTCGCACCGGAACCCCTGCAATTCGCCGCGCAGGGCGTCCGCATCGCCGCCGCACAGCCACATCATCCGCTCGAAGTTACTCGGCGCTCCGACGTCCATCGCATTGGCCGGCGTCCGCACCGACGGCCGCGGACGGTAATCGCCCGTCCGCAGAAATTCGGGCACCACGTCGTTGGCGTTCGACGCCGCGACGAATCCGCCGAGGGGCAGCCCCATGCGGCGAGCCAGCATGCCGGCCGAGAGGTTGCCGTAGTTGCCGCTCGGCACCACGACCACCGGATTTTCCCCGCCCGACGCCTGCCGCCACCGGAAATACCCGTAGAAGTAATAGAACGCCTGCGGAATCCACCGCAGCAGGTTGATCGAATTGGCCGACGATACGCGGTGCGCGGCCCTGAAAGAGCTGTCCGCAAAGAGTTCCTTGACCAGCCGCTGGCAGTCGTCGAAGGTTCCGGCCACGCGCAGCGGATGGATATTGCCTCCGAGCGCGGTCATCTGACACTCCTGCAGGCGGCTGATCTTCCCTTCGGGATAGAGCAGCACCACCTCGACGCCCGGCACGTCGTAAAAACCGTGCGCCACGGCACTGCCCGTGTCGCCCGACGTCGCCGTCAGAATCACCAGCTTTTCGTCCGCGCCGCCCTGCAGGCCGACCATGCGGCCCATGAATCCGGCGCCGAAGTCCTTGAACGCGAACGTCGGGCCGTGAAACAGCTCCAGCGTATAGCGGCTGCCGACCGGACGCAGGGGAACCTGAAAATCGTAGATGCGGCCGATCTCCCGCTGCAGAATCCCGGCGTCGATATCCTCGCCGAAGAACAGTGCGGCCAGATACCCCGCCAATGCGGCATAGGACTCCCCGGCCAACCGCTCCGCGACCGCCATATCCGCCTGCGGAATACGTTCGGGGACGAACAGTCCCCCGTCGGGCGCCAGCCCCGCCTCGACGGCTTCGCGCAGCGAACAGGGCCGTGCATGTGCTTTGTCTCTCGTACTGTAGTATTTCATGGTTTTCCTTTTTTCTTATTCTTCGATTCGCGCACCGCGGTTCGACACGCGGCCCGCATAGATGTTGCAGCCGATTCCCAGCCCGGCGAAATGGCTCTTCATCCGCTCGGCGACCCGTTCCGACACCGACCCTTCGGCGGCCAGCGCAAAGACCGAAGGTCCCGATCCGGCGATGTTCATGGCCAGAGCGCCTTCGGAGAGCACCTCTTCCTTCAAACGGTCGTAACCGGGAATGAATCCCTTGCGGTAAGGCTCCGCGACGACGTCGTGCATCGAGCGGCCGATCAGCGCCACGTCGCCCAGCGCCAGTCCGGCGACAAGTCCGCCGACGTTGCCCCACTGCGTGACGGCATGCGCCATCGGAATCTCGCGGGGCAGCACCTCGCGCGCCTCCTTGGTGCCGACCACGATGTCGGGATGCGCCACGGCGTAGAAAAAGTCATCGGGCACCGGCAGGCGGATGATGTCCAGCGGCCCGTATCCGCGGATCAGCACCACGCCGCCCAGCAGGGCCGGCCCGACGTTGTCGGCATGGGGCGTGCCGCCGATCAGCGCTTCGCCCATCATGGCGAACTCCACCAGCCGTTCCGCCGAAAAGGGGCGGCCCAGCAGTTCGTTCAGCCCGTAGACGGCTGCGGCCGACGAGGCGGCGCTCGATCCGATGCCGCTTCCGGGCGCTATCTTTTCGAGAATCGTGATTTCGACCCGCACGGGCTTTCCGTACGCTTCGAGCAGGGCCGCGACGGCCGGGGTTATGACATTGTCTTCGGGCTTTTCGGGGAGTCTCTTCCCGCTCTCGTTGCGGATCGCAAGCCCGCTCGCACCCGCTTCGGCGGCGACCTCGATCCGGTCGCCCACGCCGTCGAGCGTCAGGCCCATGATGTCGAAGCCGCAGCCCAGATTCGCCACCGTTCCGGGGGCGAAAACCTTGATATGTTTCATGGTAAAATCTTCTTTGAATTAAACTGCCTTTGACTGAAAATCCGGGTTTCCGCCCCGGCAGCCTCGGCCGGGTGTGCATACGGAGATGCTTCTGACGGAAAAAACAAACTAAACCCCCACAGGGGTTGTAGTAGCGGCAGTCGTGAAGATAACGGAGAGGACGGCATACGTCGTCGGAGCGCAGGTGTTCCCGCACTCTCCGAACATCGTATGATTCCGTTTCATATCCATCAGGGACAAATATAAAACAAAAAAATTTAATATCCAAATCAGGTAACGATTCGTAAGATGCCCGCCGAATAATCAGGAAGGGTTTTCACTCGGAACAAATAGCACAAAAAGGCCGGACACACCTATAATAATATAAAAACAGTAAGACATTTCAGAGCTTCCGGAGCATGGAACTCTTGCAAATCGGCCTAAAACCGGTTTTAAAGCCAAAAATAGCGATTTCAAATTGTAAGCAAACAGCATGCAAGACCTGAAAATAAAAACCTGAGAGCGCGATCTGCTTCCGGAATATCACATTATTAAATTTCTTTAGGAATTTATTTGTACGTCTGATTTTATATCCCTATCTTTGAAACGGAACAAATACAGAAATCCGGCCATGACCGCTCTGAATCATTCGAACAATAACGTCATTAATCTGCTGCTCGTCGTCACTACAGGATAACGGGAGAAAGGTGATGCGTATACTCGAAAGATTATAGAAAAGCCTTTCTCCGACGGAGAAGGGCTTTTTTGCTGTCCGGGCCGTCCGCCTGAAGCGGATACGCCGAAAAAAGAGAGAAGATGAAACACACACTCAGAAGCACCGTCACGACGACGGGCCGCCGCATGGCCGGCGCCAGAAGCCTCTGGCGCGCCAACGGCATGCGCGAAGAACAGTTCGGCCGGCCGGTCGTCGGCATCGCCAATTCGTTCACCCAGCTGGTGCCGGGACACGTCCACCTGCACGAAATCGGGCAGTATGTCAAACAGCGCATCGAAGCCTGCGGATGTTTCGCCGCGGAATTCAACACCATCGCCGTAGACGACGGCATCGCCATGGGCCACGACGGCATGCTCTACTCGCTGCCCTCGCGCGAGATCATCGCCGACAGCGTCGAATACATGGCCAACGCCCACAAGGTCGATGCGCTGGTCTGCATCTCGAACTGCGACAAAATCACCCCCGGAATGCTGATGGCCGCCATGCGGCTCAACATCCCGACGGTCTTCGTGTCGGGAGGGCCGATGGAGGCGGGCAAATTCGACGGGAGGGACATCGACCTGATCGACGCGATGGTCATGGCGGCCGACGAAGCCTGCAGCGACGAGCAGATCGCGCGCGTCGAACGCTGCGCCTGCCCCGGCTGCGGCTCGTGTTCGGGCATGTTCACGGCCAATTCGATGAACTGCCTGACCGAAGCGCTGGGACTCTCGCTGCCGGGCAACGGCACGATCGTCGCCACGCACGCCAACCGACGCCGGCTGTTCGAAGACGCCGCGGCGCTGATCGTCCGCAACGCCGAACGCTACTATTTTCTGGGCGACGAATCGGTGCTCCCGCGTTCGGTCGCGACCAAAGCCTCCTTCGAAAACGCCATGTCGCTCGACATCGCCATGGGCGGCTCGACCAATACGGTGCTCCACCTGCTGGCCGTGGCCCGCGAAGCCGGCGTGGATTTCACGATGCAGGACATCGACCGCCTTTCGCGCCGGGTTCCGGTACTCTGCAAGGTGGCTCCCAACTCGCAGTATCACATACAGGACGTCAACCGCGCCGGCGGCATCCTCTCCATTCTGGGCGAACTGGCGCGCGCCGGCCTGCTCGACACCTCGGTCCCGCGCATCGACGGGCGGACGCTCCGCGAAGCAATCGACGCCTGCGACCTGCGCAGTGAGACGCTGACCGACGCGGCCCTGCGCCGCTGGCTGAGCGCCCCTGCGGGGCTTTACAGCCGCGAACTGGGGGCGCAGCACTCCTATTACGACGCCCCCGACGCAGACCGCACGACGGGCTGTATCCGCGACGTCGAACACGCCTACTCCCGCGACGGGGGACTGGCCGTGCTGACGGGCAACATCGCCCGCCGGGGCTGCATCGTCAAGACGGCCGGCGTCGACGCGTCGCTGTTTGTCTTCCGCGGGCGCGCCCGCGTCTACGAATCGCAGGAGCAGGCCATGAACGGCATTCTCGCCGACGAGGTGCAGCCGGGCGACGTGGTCGTCATCCGCTACGAAGGCCCCAAGGGAGGCCCCGGCATGCAGGAGATGCTCTACCCCACGTCGTACCTCAAATCCAAGCACCTCGACAAAGCCTGCGCGCTGATTACCGACGGCCGCTTTTCGGGCGGCACGTCGGGGCTGTCGATCGGCCACGTCTCGCCCGAAGCCGCGTCCGGGGGCGAAATCGCCGTCGTCCGGACGGGCGATGAAATCGAGATCGACATCCCGCGTCGCTCGATACGCCTTCTGGCAGACGACGCCGAAATCGCCGCGCGGATGGCCGCTCAGGAGTATTTCCGCCCCGCCACACGCGACCGCAAAGTCCCCGCGTCGCTGCGCGCCTACGCCAAGCTGGTCAGCTCGGCCGACAAGGGCGCCGTACGCATCGTCGATGAAGAATAAGTAAAACAGCAGCAATCATGGATACGACGCAAACAAACATGTCCGAACCGCAGCCCGGTCCCTCCGTCACGGGAGCGCAGGCCCTGATCGAATCGTTCCTGCGCGAGGGCGTCGATACGATTTTCGGCTACCCCGGCGGGGCGATCATCCCCGTCTACGACGCACTCTACGACTACCGCGACCGCCTGCGCCACATCCTCGTGCGGCACGAACAGGGCGCCGTACACGCCGCGCAGGGCTACGCCCGCGTCAGCGGCCGCGTGGGGGTCTGTCTGGTCACCTCCGGCCCCGGCGCCACCAATACCGTGACGGGACTCGCCGACGCGCTGATGGACTCCACGCCGCTGGTGCTCGTGACCGGGCAGGTCGGTTCGTCGCTGCTGGGCACCGACGCCTTTCAGGAGACCAATTTCGTGGGCATCACGCAGGCCGTCACCAAATGGAACTGTCAGGTCAAGCGCACCGAAGAGATTCCGGGCGCCATCGCCAAGGCGTTCTACATCGCCCGTTCGGGCCGCCCCGGCCCCGTGGTCGTGGACATCACCAAGGACGCCCAGTGCGGAACGGCCCCGTTCAGCTACGAGAAAGTGGCTTCGATCCGCAGCTATGTCCCCGCATCGGTACCCTCCGAAGAGCGCATCGCCGAAGCGGCAAGGCTGATCGACGCCGCACAACGGCCTCTGGCTATGATCGGACAGGGCGTGATCCTGAGCGGCGGCGAAGCGGAGCTGCGCGCCTTCCTCGACAAGAGCGGCATGCCCGCCGCATCGACCCTGCTGGGGCTTTCGGCCCTGCCGACCGACTCGCCGCAGTACGTCGGCATGCTGGGCATGCACGGCAACTACGGTCCCAACATCAAAAACCGGGACTGCGACCTGCTCCTCGCCGTGGGCATGCGCTTCGACGACCGCGTGACGGGCAATCCGGGCTGTTTCGGGGCGAACGCCAAGATCATCCACCTCGAAATCGACCCTGCGGAGATCGGCAAGATCGTCCCGGCCGACGTGCCGCTGGTCGGCGACGTGAAACAGACCCTTCCGCTGCTCACCGGGCGCATACAAGCCCGCAGCCACCGGGCATGGATCGACGAATTCCGCGCCTGCGACAAGATCGAATACGAGAAGGTGATCCGCCGGGCGGTCCATCCCGCCGAAGGCCGTATCCGCATGGGCGAAGCGGTCGCCGCCGTGGCCCGCGCCTACGACAACGACGCGGTGCTGGTGACCGACGTGGGTCAGCAGCAGATGTTCGCGGCCCGCTATTTCGGGTTCCGCCGCAGCCGGAGCATGGTGACTTCGGGCGGGCTGGGAACGATGGGTTTCGGGCTTCCCGCGGCCATCGGGGCCAAGCTGGGCGCCCCCGACCGCGAAGTGTGCCTTTTCGCGGGCGACGGCGGCCTGCAGATGACCATTCAGGAGCTGGGCACGATCTTCCAGTCGCAGGTGGCCGTGAAGATCGTCCTGCTGAACAACTCGTTTCTGGGCATGGTCCGCCAGTGGCAGGAACTTTTCTACGACCGCCGCTATTCGTTCACCGAGCTGAAAAACCCCGATTTCGGGCTGATCGCCCGCGGCAACGGCATCGCCTACCGCTGCGTGGAGCGGCGCGAGGAGCTGGCCGGGGCGGTGGCCGGGATGAAAGCCTGCAAAGGCGCCTACCTGTTGGAGGTGCGCGTCGAAAGCGAAGAAAACGTATTCCCGATGGTGCCGGCCGGCGCCCCCGTGTCGGCGATCCGGCTCGAATAAACCGAACGAGGTATGGAACAAGAGTATATCATCACCGTATTTTCGGAGAACAAGGTCGGGCTGCTGAGCCAGATCACGACGGTCTTCACGTGCCGCAATGTCAACATCGAAAGCCTGACGACTTCCGAGTCGGCGCTCGCGGGCATCCATAAATTCACGATCGTCGTCCGCACCGGCCCCGACCGGGTCGAGAAGCTCGCGCGGCAGGTCGAGAAGAAGATCGACGTGCTCAAGGTCTTCGTCTACACCTCGGACGAAGTCGTGCAGCAGGAGATCGCCCTTTATAAAGTCACGCGCAGCCGCAACGTCGAGAAACTCGTACGCGAGCACAATGTCCGCATTCTGGAGATCGACGACGACTACATCGTCGTCGAGAAAACCGGCCATAAGGCCGAGACGCAGGCGTTGTTTCGCCTGCTGCAACCCTTCGGCGTGCAGCAGTTCGTGCGCAGCGGCACGGTGGCCATCATCAAATCGCGGCGCGAGCTGCTCAACGAATACCTCGAAGAACTCGAGAGGAACAGACAAAGAACGGATTCATTTTAACTTTTAAAACTCATACAACTATGGCACAGATCAATTTCGGCGGAGTAGAAGAAAAGGTCGTTACCCGCGAAGAGTTTCCCCTGGAAAAAGCACGCAAAGTCCTCAGGGACGAAACCATCGCCGTAATCGGCTACGGCGTACAGGGGCCGGGGCAGTCGCTCAACCTCAAGGACAACGGGTTCAACGTCATCGTCGGACAGCGCGAAGGCTCGAAAAGCTGGGACAAGGCCGTCGCCGACGGCTGGGTACCGGGCAAGACGCTCTTCGGGATCGAAGAGGCCGCCCGGCGCGCAACGATCATCCAGTACCTGCTCTCCGACGCCGGGCAGATCGCCGTATGGCCGACGATCGAGAAATACCTCGCGCCGGGCAAGGCGCTCTACTTTTCGCACGGCTTCGGCATCACCTACAAGGAGCGCACGGGCATCGTGCCGCCGGCCGACGTAGACGTGATCCTGATCGCCCCGAAAGGCTCGGGAACTTCGCTGCGCCGCATGTTCCTCGAGGGCCGCGGCCTGAATTCGAGCTACGCCGTATTCCAGGACGCCACGGGGCGCGCATTCGAACGCGTGGTGGCGCTGGGCATCGGCGTAGGTTCGGGCTACCTGTTCGAAACCGACTTCAAGCGGGAGGTTTACTCCGACCTGACGGGCGAGCGCGGCACGCTGATGGGTGCCATCCAGGGTATTTTCGCGGCCCAGTACGACACGCTGCGCGCCCACGGGCACACCCCTTCGGAGGCTTTCAACGAAACGGTCGAGGAGCTGACCCAGTCTCTCATGCCGTTGGTGGCCGAGAACGGCATGGACTGGATGTACGCCAACTGCTCGACCACGGCACAACGCGGTGCGTTGGACTGGTGGAAACGTTTCCGCGATGCCACCAAACCCGTCTTCGAAGAGCTTTACGGCGAAGTGGCCGTCGGCAACGAGGCGCAGCGCTCGATCGACCTGAACAGCAAACCCGACTACCGCGAGAAGCTCAACGAGGAGCTGCGCGAGATGCGCGAAAGCGAGATGTGGCAGACCGGCGCCGTCGTGCGCAAGCTGCGTCCCGAAAACAACTGACACAAGGCAAGGTCCTGAAAAAGGCCGGCGGCAGCAGTCGCCGGCCTTTTTCGCGCAATTCGGTTTTGCACCCGTCCGACTTTTTATTATCTTTGCCGTTGATTTTGAAACTGAAATAAGAAAAGAATGAACTATATGAAAAGATTTGCAGGGTTGGTTTGCGCGGTTGCGGCCGTCGTTTTTTTTGCTTCGTGCAGCAAGGACAAGGAATCGGGAACGATCGCGTTCGATTCTCCGGCCGTTTTCCTCAATGCGGGCGACGCAGTGACGGTGGGCTTTTCGGCCTCCAACATCGAGAGTTTCTCGATAACGGGCAAACCCACGGGCTGGAGCGATCCCGTTATCGACGCGGCGAACCGCACCATTACGGTCGTCTCTCCCGAGAAATTCGACGACGACAATGATGCCGTAAAGTCGGGTTCGGTGACCCTGACGGGCAAGGTGCACGGCGGATCGACGGCTTCGGCGACGCTTTTCGTGGGTGTGGTCGACACCGAGGATTTGAGCCGTAAGCCGGCCAACTGTTATCTGATCAACAAGAAGGAGACCAACTACCTGATCAACGCCATGTACAAGGGCGACCTGACCGGGCTGGCGACCTCTTCGGTCGATGTCATCTGGCAGAGCCAGTCGAATCTGATCCAATACCTGGAGTTGAAAGACGGCAAGGCGTCGTTCTACGTAGCTGCCGACAGCGACGACGGGGACAAGATCAAGGAGGGCAACGCCGTGATCGGGGCCTACGACGCCGGTGGCACGCTGATCTGGAGCTGGCACGTATGGGCTGCGGACTACGATCCCGACGCCGAGGGCGGTGCGGTCGATTTCACCGGAAATGAAGAGATCGATTACTGGGAAACTGTCTGTGATGAAGTCCGCGTGTGCAAAGGAATCCGCCGCATGCTGGATGCAGGCGTGAACCCGAAACACATCACCATCTCATCCGACGGTCAGGGCAGTCTGCCGATCTTTAATGAGAAGGGAGAATTCCTGCGGATGGGCATGGGCCAGTCGAGCTGTTTGCTGAAAGAAGTAAAAGAATGCGTGGAGAAAGCGGGAATTCCGCTGGAAACCGCAATTTCGACGATTACGGCAAACCCGGCAGAGATCCTGTCACTGAAAGGAAAAGGAAAAATCCAGGAAGGGTTTGATGCAGATCTTTGCGTACTGGATCAGGGATTAGAGATTCAGGAAGTGATTGCACGGGGGAAGAGCGTGTATCGGAAATAGAAGAGAGATTAGAGAAGAGGTTACGGCTTGCGTGGAGCTGTAGCCTTTTCTTTTTGGAATGGTATTTTAGGTAACAGTACGCTATAATCATATTAAGCATATTTCAAAATAAGAAAGGCCCAAAGAGACGGTAATGGATGAAATCAGAAAAAGTACAGATAACAGATGTTCAGAATATGAAACGTTATTATTTGTAAGGGATAAACTGCGAAAAGAAGCGTATGCCTGGAAGAACAGATATCTGGCTGAATTTGGCGATCTGATTACAGCGGTATTTGAACAGAAAATAGCCTGCATCAAAAAGAAAAAGTCCATATCTTTCTGCCAGATGGCTGTCAATCGTGGAAAACCGGTGGATCAGGCGGAACTGCAGAACTATCTGTCACAGGAAATGAAAGAGTACAATCGAAAACTTTCTGAAATGATACAGGAAAATGAGATTGCACACAGTGGAGAAATCATCAGCGAAGAAACCGCGGCAAAAATAAAAAAATTGTACTACAGACTTGCAAAGCAGATTCATCCAGATATGAATCCGAAAACAAATGAGATACCGGAACTAAAAGAATTATGGCAGAGGATTGTAGTTTCTTACCGTGCAAATGATCTGGAGGAGCTGGAAGAGGCGGAAATTTTGGTAAATAAATTTCTGGCAGACCATCATTTAGATGGGAATGAAATCAAAATACAGGATATCGACACAAAGATAGAAAAATTAAAAGAGCAGATTCAGAAGATCAAAGAGACGAATCCTTACCAATATCGATTCCTTCTGCAGGATCAGGAAGCGGTTCAAAACAAGAAGCGGGAGTTACAAAAAGAACTGGAAGAATATAGGATATATGAGCAGGAGCTGGATCAGCTTCTGGAACAGATGATGAAAAATGGGGTGAGTTTTCTATGGCGGATGAATTAGAGATTAACAAAGGCGAGGTAGTATCCCTGATCGACAATCATGAACTGGGAGAAATTTTAAAACCACTGGTTAGAGAAATTTATTTGTTTAATTCCTATGTGGCGGGAACGACACATCTGGAAGATCAGAGCGTGTTGGGTGAAATAAAAGAGGAAGATGATCTGCTTCTTCAGCGCGAGGACAATAGATTTGATCAGAATGCGATTCTGGTTCTTACGAACGAGAGGCGAAAACTGGGGTATATTCCGAAAAAAGATAATGTAGTATTTGCAAGATTGATGGATGCAGGGAAACTGCTGAAGGCAAAAATAACGACAATTGAGCATAGAGGGGATTTTACGGAAATTGGGATTGGGATCTATTTGGTGGATTTTTGAAAAATGGAGAGTAATTAAAA
>OGOU01003099.1_pt1 | contig 10988 bp, 7 predicted proteins | sample 1552721 | NCBI WGS metagenome assembly OGOU01 (sample SAMEA2580176, study PRJEB22360) | human gut metagenome | biome: human gut; feature: human-associated habitat; material: faeces | place: Denmark | collected 2008/2010 | reverse complement strand
AACCCCTTACCTCTTGAATGCCATTCAAGCGCTCTACCAGTTGAGCTACACCCCCAAGGCGGATAACAAACGTAAATATACTATTTTTACGTCGTTTTGTCAACTGCATTTGAACAAGTGGGTGAAATGTTTCGGAACAAATTTTTTTGTGTATTTGATACATTCGCGATTCGCGCGTGCACGCGTTGCGCGCACTTAATTTAAGATAAGCATTGTTTAGTTCTAATTATTTATATTTTGTATACGGATATTTATTACATCCGTAAAGTTTTTATGCATAAAAATATGCGATTATGCCAAAATCGTGCATAAAATTCAAAAAAATAATCCATATTAGTTTTGATTTCTAAATCGCACGCTAATTAAAAGTAGCGTAATGTATAATTTAAATAACTATTTTATCAAAGTAGTGCTTTAATTGACTAAATTTTTTAGGAGGTAACAAAATGAAGCAAAAGAAATTACTTATGCTCATCGCGATGGTACTTGTCGTAGTGCTTTGCGCCTCTGTCCTTACTGCTTGCAAGAAGGATAAGGGCAATGACGACGGAAATGTAACAAAGCCCGGCACAGGTTGGGAAGACGCCAAAATGTACACCATGCGTGAGTACACTTCTCAAATGCCGAGTCAGTGGTGCACGATTTTGTCAAGTGATAACGCCAACAGCACGATGGAATCTTATTTCACGAGTGCGTTCTATGAATTCAACTACAAATTCGATGCAAACGGCAAGATCGTTCCCGGCGCATACACCGTTGAATACTCTGCGTCGACCAAACTCGAGGACGTAACGAAAAAATATGCAGGCAAATATGGTCTTGCTGCCGACGCTGAAAAAGGTCAGGCTTTTGCAATGACGCTTCGTAACGATCTTAAATGGGATGACGGCACGCCTATCAAAGCTGCTGATTTCGTTTACTCGATGAGCCAACAACTTTCGCCGAAATACCTTTTTGCAACCGCGTCCAACTACTATTCGGGCAACTACGTCATTCATAATGCTCAAAACTACGTTAAACAAGGACAAAAGGGAATGTTCCCCGCAACTTCGGTCTTGACGGTATACAATGCAAGCGACGATGCTAAATTGATTTTCACATTAAATGGTCACGATTCATATGTCGCAGATTATTTGACCTCGAATGGCGTAGAGCCGCAAGCATATGTTGCACAAGCTGCCAAGGTTACCGTTGATGCGTTGAAAGCGATTGAAGGGAAAAGCCTTGCTGAAATCAAAAATGACGAAACCATGTTGGCTACATGGACGGCTGTTTTGGGTTGGTGGAAAACTTTACCGAACGAGGAACTTCATTTCTTTAAAATGGAATATGAATATCCCAAAATGGACTTCTCCGAAGTCGGTTATTTCGTTGGCGACAACGAGTATGAACTCGTTATGGTCATTGACGGAACTTTGAATCCGCTCGATGCAGAAGGCAACCTGACTTATGAGGCAGGTTACTATTTCAGCAATTGGCCCCTTGTCAAGAAAGATTTGTGGGAAAGATGCGAAGACCAAAGCAAAACTCCGTATGCCAACAGCTACTGCACGACCCAGGAAAAGAGCGCAAGCTGGGGTCCCTACAAACTCACGAATTATCAGGATCAAAAAACCTATACCGTTTCGCGTAATGACAAATGGTTTGGATATGGCCTTCCGCAATATGCGAACCAATATCAAACAGACGCTATCGTGACGGAAAAGATCGAAGAGTGGGATACCGCATGGCTTGCTTTCCAAAAGGGTAACCTTGACGGCATTGGTATGAACGTTAAGATTGCTGCGGATTACAGAACATCGAAGCGTGCTTATTTCACGCCGGAAACTTGGACTTTTGACCTTAACATTCAATCGAATGCAACCAGCAGAACCGATAAGAGAAACAACCTGCTTCTTAACTATGCAGATTTCAGAAAAGCAATTTCGCTTTCTCTTGATCGTGACGATTACTGCGCAAAGAACAATCCGAGCTCGCAAGCTGCACTTGGACTGCTCAACAGCATGTACTACTATGACGTAGAAAACGGCAAAGTTTATCGCGAAAGCATCCAGGCAAAAGAAGCTATTCTCAATGCGTATGGCGCAACAAAGAATGCGGATGGCTCCTGGAAAGTCGGCGAAAATACTTACACGGACATCGAAGAAGCTCTTGACGCAACGACCGGTTACAACCTTACGCTTGCTCGTCAGCTTGTTGAGAACGCAATAGCACAAGCGAAGGCGGATGACAAATATAGCGATGGCGAAGAAATTATTTTAACATACGGCATTGAAACGCAAAGCGCTGATACCGATAGGGTTAAAAACTGGTTCCAGGCTGCATTTGACAATATGACCAAAGGCACTTCAATCGAAGGAAAAATTAAGATCGAATACTTTATGTTTTCTAGTGCGACATGGTCTGATCAATTTGCAGACGGCGAATACGATCTGTGCTTCGGCGCATGGGGCAACGCTCCGTTCAACCCCGCATATCTCCTTTGCGAAACTCAAATAAGCAAAGAAAACAGATATGCAGTCAATTGGGATCCGAAGACTGTCAGCGTTACGGTCAAGGCAACGCCCGATGACAAACACGAAGACGGCGTTTACACCTACAACCTTGAACAATGGAGACTTATCCTTCAAGGCAAAGACGATTGCCCGGTCAACTTCAAGAACTTCCCGATGGAAGATCAACTTGCAGCGCTTGGCGCAGTCGAAACTGCAATCTTGAAAGCATATTATTCCATTCCTGTTTTCAGCAGATATTCTGCAAGCTTGATGGGATATAAGGTCGATTACATATCCTATGAATACAACACCTTTATGGGATATGGCGGAATCCGTTATATGACATTCAATTATGACGACACCGCATGGGCTGAATTTGTAGCTTCAAACAACAATATTCTGAACTACAAATAAAAATTAAATTGTTGTGAAACAATAAGTCTTTAACAATCCGGAGTTGAGGGCAATGTATATTGTCCTCACTTCGCATTGTTTAAGGATAATTACATATAAGAGGATTTCTTATGTATATGTTCAAATACATACTCAAACGTATCGGACTAATGCTGTTCACTTTTTCGGTGATTATGCTTATCTGTTTCGTTTTGATAAAATCCCTTCCTATACCGCTTAATGACGGCTTAGGAAAGGACAAAGAATTGCTTGAAGCAAATTTACGCGCAAGGGGATATTACGACCCGATTATGGTTCAGTTGGGACGTTATATCGAGCGTATTTTTACAAAAGGCGACTTCGGCATTGGTACGACAATGTCCGGGTTTATAAACAAACCGGTGTGGGATTCGTTTATAAAAAGCATGCCACCCACAATACTTATAAATGTTTATTCGTCTATTATCGGTGTGCCGATTGGTCTGGCGCTTGGAATTTTTGCCGCGCTGAAAAAGAATAAGTGGCAAGATCAGATTATTTCCACAGGCGTTATGGTGCTTATTTCGGTGCCATCGATTGTTTATGCTTTTTTAATTCAGTATTTTCTGTGCTTTAAGGCGAATCTATTCCCGCTAACGATGGCAAGTGGAACTAATTACTTAACATGGAAAATGTTTCACAGTATGATGCCGGCGGTGCTTGCACTGTGTCTGGGTTCGATTGCGGGGTATGCTCGTTATACTCGCGCGGAACTTACCGAAGTTCTGACAAACGAGTTCATGTTGCTTGCAAGGACAAAAGGTCTTACGAAAGGGCAGGCGATTGTGCGCCATGCGTTAAGAAATGCAATGGTGCCGATTTTCCCGATGATTTTGGGCGAATTTATTTCCGTTCTTAGCGGGTCGCTTATCATTGAAAAGTTCTTCTCGATACCGGGCGTCGGCAGCTTATATTTGAACTCAATTAATGCACTCGACTATGACTTCTTTATGTTGCTTTCGGGCTTTTACACTCTGGTTGGTCTTCTTGCAGGTATCATTGTCGATATCAGCTATGGCATGATCGATCCGAGAATCAGAATGGGGGCGAAGTAATATGGAAGATATCTATAAAAATATACCCGCAGAAAAATTCCAGTTTGTTGAAAGACAAGACTTGGTTCACGAAAAGGTGCTTGAAACAAAACCCCGCAGTTTCCTTGCGGACGCGTTTTCGCGGTTTTGCAAAAATAAGGGCTCAATCGTAGGAGCGGTCATTATTTTAATTTTGGTTTTGTATGCAATTTTAGGCACGATTTTCTCACAGTATTCTGTTTCCCACAGAGATACGTATTTCCGTTACACACGCCCGCGTAGCGAACTGTTTGCAAAAACGAATTTCTGGGACGGATGCGAGAAAAAGACATTGTCCAGGGCAACGTTTTATTACTATTACTATATGGGAGAAGAAACGGGGCATTATGCAATCAAAAATCAAGAATTCACTGAAAACGGAGAATTCTATGACTTCCGTCTGGATTCGTATCAAAAAACCGGATGCGTTTATCTGAAAATGTCAAAAGAAGAATATGAAACTCTTCAACAATATCAAAACGAAACGGGGAAACAAGTAATATATCCTGCGCTCAGACTCTCGATGAAGAGAATGGTTGACACTTATCAAATTAAGACGAAAGGAAACGTTTCCGTTGATACAGCCGCGAATTATTACTACAAATTTAATGAAAACACGATGGAGCCGGTGTTTAACGCAAAAGGCGAAATCGTGCCGGATTACAAAACGCACACGGTCGGTCAAGTTTCGAATGACAATTACAAATCATTGCGTATTGCGGGCGACGGCGAAAACGGCATAGAATACGAATACGCGCGTCCAAACGACGCAGGCTATGAGGTGCGTGTAAACTATTACGAATATTATATTTTCAATCACTCGTACGTGCTTAAAGACGGCATAGAAAAACCGTCGTTCCTGTTTGGCGCAAACGAAGAAGGTCAGGACATTTTCACGTGTCTTGCCGCGGGCGCGTTATTCTCGTTCGGTTTCGCAATTGCCGTTGCGCTTGTCAACCTTATAGTCGGCGCAATTTACGGCGCGATCGAGGGCTATTACGGCGGCAAAGTCGACTTGGTCATGGAAAGATTTTCGGATATTTTGTCCGCAGTGCCGATGATGATTGTCGTTACTTTGCTTAAACTGCATATGGGCACTTCCGGCGCTGTTCTTGTTTTGTTCATTTCCTTCTTCCTGACAGGCTGGATAGGAATGGCGTCTACAACAAGAATGCAGTTTTATCGTTATAAAAATCAGGAATATGTTCTTGCAGCCCGCACGCTCGGCGCAAGCGACGCAAGGATTATAGTGAAACACATCTTCCCGAATGCCGTCGGCACACTCGTTACAAGTTGCGCGTTGGTGATCCCGTCGATGATTTATTCGGAAGTCAATCTGAGCTATCTCGGAATTATCAGCTTAACGTCGGGCAATCTTACAAGCGTAGGCACGCTTCTTTCAAGCGGTCAGAGCGCATTGTTAACCGCGCCGCACGTTGCTCTTATGCCGTCACTGTTCCTTGCATTATTATTGTTGAGTTTCAACTTGTTCGGCAACGGACTTCGCGACGCGTTCAACCCGTCGCTCAGAGGATCGGAGGAATGATATGGAAAAGAAACTTGAAGTTAAAAATCTGAGAATTTCGTTCCGTACCGATGCGGGCAAAGTTCAGGCAGTACGCGGCATCGACTTCGATTTGTACAAGGGAGAAACCTTGGCAATCGTCGGCGAGTCGGGCAGCGGCAAATCCGTCACGAACAAAGCAATAATCGGTATCTCCGCCCCCAACGCCATTGTCGAAAGCGGCGAGATTATCTATGACGGCATGGATCTTTTGCAGATCAACGAGGAAGAGTTCCATAAACTTCGCGGCGACAAAATCGCAATGATTTTCCAGGATCCGCTGTCGGCTCTCGACCCCATCAACCGCATCGGTATGCAACTTACCGAAGCGATGATTCTGAAAAACCGCGCCAACCGCAGAGAGTCGAGGAAAGCGTTCAACACCCGCATGAAACTGCTGTGCGCCGCCATGAACGACGCAATGGGCGTTGACGAAAAGTCCCCGCGCGGCGTCGAAAACGCAAAACTCTGCAAGGATTTCGATACGTTTGAGTGCTTGCACCTTAAACTCGAAGGCGCATATAACGTCGCATACGAAAACGCTGAAAACGGCTTGGAAAGCGCGGACGACTTGCTTTTCCATATCGAAAAGAACGCCGTGTCCGAATTTGCCCGTTCCGTGCGCGAAATCGTTGCAAACGCCGAAAAATCGGTCAACGAATACGTTTCGGACAGCGACATCGTCGAATTCGCAAAAGCGTTCAGAGTCGAGGCGGACAACGTAAGAAAAACAAGGGGCAAAGAAAAAGATTATTCAAAAGTCGTCGCTCCGCTTACCGCGCTTCGCGATAAGTTCAAGGAAGCGGTCGATAAGAAAATGCCCAACTTCTTTGCGTTTGCGTACTATAAAACGTTCGGTCACAACGAAATGCTCCCCGACGGCGATATCGACGAATTGAACGCGTTTTTGAGAAAATACCTTGACGATAACTTTATGCTTTCGTTCATCGAAGACGTCAAGAAAGGCGTCGTTTATTCGTTTGAAAAATCGATCGAGAAGAAAAAGGACGTCATAGAACTCATCAGGGCGAACCGCGCGGTGTACGTCGAGGGCGAACCCGATAAAAAACTTTATAAAGCCACCGCAAAAGTGCTTTCGGAAGCCGTGAAAGACTCAATCGATAAACTCGCTATCATAAAAGACAGCACCGCTTATACCTTCGAGCCGAGCCTTTACCGCGCAATCGACACATATTTTTCGGCAATCCCCAACAACGTTAAAGAACAAAAACGTTACGATAAGGAGTCGAAAAAGATCGATAAAATCACCGCTCGCGGAAAAACCCCGGATTATAAGGTTGTCCCTGCAAAAATCATCGATCTGGACCTTGCAAGGCAAAATATCGTCGCGATTCTGGACAAGATCGTCGAAAGCTACGAAAAAGCAATCGCAACTGCCGAAAACTTCGACGCCGAAAAGGAAACCATTGCAACCATCGATTTCTTGAAAGAAAAAGCACAGGCTGTCGCGTATCGCGTCACCAGAATGGTTGCGAAAAACAAGGCGTTGAAACTGATGGAAGAAGTCGGCATTCCCGAGCCGAGAAAGAGATATCGTCAATATCCGTTCCAATTCTCGGGCGGTATGCGTCAGCGTATAGTTATCGCAATCGCTCTTGCGGCAAACCCCGACATCCTTATCTGCGACGAACCTACGACCGCGTTGGACGTTACGATTCAGGCGCAGATACTCGAACTTATCAATAAACTTAAAAAGGAAAGAAACCTTTCCATTATCTTTATTACGCACGATCTCGGCGTCGTTGCGAATATGGCGGACAGAATCGCCGTCATGTATGCCGGCAAAATCGTCGAAACGGGCACAGCGGAAGATATTTTCTATTCGCCGGCGCACCCGTATACCTGGGCGTTGCTGTCTTCGATGCCCGACCTCGACACCGATGAAAAACTTGAAGCGATTCCCGGCACCCCGCCGAATATGATTTATCCGCCGAAGGGCGACGCTTTCGCCGCGCGAAACAAATACGCGATGAAAATCGACTTTGAATTACAACCGCCTATGTTTGAGATTTCGCCCACGCACAAAGCGGCAACGTGGCTGTTGCATCCCGACGCACCGAAAATCGATATGCCGAAGATTGTTGCGGACAGAATCGAAAGAATGAAAAATCTGGCGAAAGAAAAAGCGGAAGAAACCGAAAACGGCAACGAAGGAGGACAAAATGAGCAATAATTTTAACGATAAAGAAGTCCTTCTGAAAGTCGAGCATCTTTCGCAATATTTCAAGCTCGGACAGTCCACGCTGAAAGCCGTCAACGACGTCAGTTTCGACATCAAAAAAGGCGAAGTTTTCGGGCTTGTCGGCGAGTCGGGTTGCGGCAAAACCACGACGGGAAGAAGTATTATCAAACTTTATAACTGCACCGACGGCAACGTTTATTTTGAAGGAAGACGTATCTGCGCGGGCACGTTGACGTACAAAAACGCAATCAAAGATGCGTGGAAAAAGTTTTTCAAAAACTTTTCAAAAAAGAATCCGCCCGAAGATAAAAAGGATTTCAAAGGCGCATTTTTGGAACTTGCCGGCGTATTGAAAGTCGAAATCAAAAATATCAGAAGCGCGAAAAGCGACCAGAAACGTTGCGATAAAAAGTACGCAAAGGAAAAGGTCGGGGAAGTCAATGCGGAATATCTGCCGAAGCTTAAAGAGCTTGACAAGAAATCCCCCGAATTCAAGAAGCTGCTTTTGGAATATCTTGGAAAGCGCAGGCTTGCGAGAAAGGAAAGAATCGTCACGAAAATCCAGATGGTTTTCCAGGATCCCATTGCCTCGCTCGATCCCCGTATGACCGTCCGCGAAATCATTGCGGAAGGACTTAAAATCAGGGGCATCAGAAACAAGGAAGAAATCAACGAAAAAGTTTACGAAGTGCTTGAAAAAGTCGGGCTTGTCAAAGAACACGCGGGACGTTATCCGCATGAGTTTTCGGGCGGTCAGCGTCAGCGTATCGGCGTTGCAAGGGCAATCATTATGCGCCCCGAACTTATTATCGCGGACGAACCCATCTCGGCGCTCGACGTGTCCATTCAGGCGCAGGTTATTAACCTTCTCAACGATTTAAGAAAAGAGTTGGGGCTTACGATATTGTTTATCGCGCACGACCTGTCGGTCGTCAAGTATTTCTCGGACAGAATCGCAGTTATGTACTTTGGTAACATGGTCGAACTTGCCGATTCCGACGAACTTTTCAAGCATCCTTTACATCCTTACACCCGTTCGCTTTTGTCGGCAATTCCTTTGCCCGATCCCGTGTACGAGAAACAAAGAGTGCGTATCGTGTATAATCCGCTTGCCGATCACGATTATTCGGTGGACAAACCTACTCTTCGCGAAGTTTCAAAAGGGCATTTCGTGTCCTGCAACGACCAAGAAGAGGCGGAATACAAAAAACAACTCGGTCTGGACGTAGAAAACGCCGCGCAAGAGGAAAAGACGGTTGACTAAAAGGCACGTAACAGAAACGATTGTATCCCTGATAATAGGGTTGACGCTGTTTTTTGTCATAACGGGAGTGAACGGCGTTTATGGCGGAAAACTTTCCGACGTCGAAGTCGCAAGGTTTTTGTGCGACGGGTTTTTCGTTGCCGGCGTAGTATTGCTTGGTTTCGCCGCGCTTTACTGGGCGTCCGATAAAGGCGCGTTCGACGGCTTGAAATTCTCGTTCACGTCGTTTTTTAGGCTGCACTTTTCGACGCACCGTTATGACTGGAAAGAAAAGGAAAGTTTTCAGGAATATAAAGAAAGGATACATTCCGACGAGAAGAAAAAGAAAAACGTATCGATAACGGCGATTATCGGCGGCGTGTTTATGATCGGCGCGATAATATGCCTGATAATTTATGAGACTATTTAATTTATCATTCGATATAAGAAAAAAGCCCGACAATCGTCGGGCTTTTTTGATGCAAAAATCTTAAATATTCGTTACGTCCATTTCGCAGACAGACAACTGACCGCGCCTGTTGAGAAAACCTTTTTCTGCCGTTCCGACGTACCCGCCGTTCAGGTAATCCTTGATATTGCCAGTCACGCTGAGCGGGGGAAGTTTGCCGACTATTTCGCCGTTTTTTACAAGGAAAGCGAGATGCACGGGGCAGGCGTAATCGCCGCTTGACGTCGTGTCGCCGCCGCCGACCATCATGACGAACACCGCCGCGTCGTCCCCGATAAGTTCTTTTACGTCGGTTGCGGTTTCTTCAAACCTGAGACTGCCGAAACCCGTGGAAGGCACTCCGTCGTATGAAGCGGACGATGAAACTACGCGCGGTACGTTGTAAAGCGCAGCCGCGTTTTTGTTTGCGAAAAGTGCTTTCAACACCCCGTTTTCGATAAGATAAGATTTGCCGTTTTCGGCAACGTCGCCCTCGTCGTCAAAGAAAGGAACGTTTATTGCGTCATCGGTGTAATCGGCATAAATCGAAAGTTTATCGCTCAAAATCTTTTTATTAAGTCCGTCTTTGAACACTGTTGCGCCCGATGCGTACATATGCGCCATGAAGTTTCCGAGCGCGGTTTCTACAAATACCGCGGGTGACGCGATGACTTTATATTTGCCGTTTTCGATTGATGTGGGCGTGTTGAATGCGTCGTAAAGTTTTTTTACGTCTTGCACCGCTTTGTCTTCGTCGTAGTCATTCGTTTCGCTGATGTAGGTCAGATCCATAAGGTTTGCCGTGGACTTATGCTTTATCGACAGGGCGATTACAAACTCGTTACCTTTGTACGAAAGATTGCTGCCGCTGTCGTTGATATAATTTACTTCGTCCTCGTAATATTGAATCTTGTTGTTGAACAAAAAGTCGGGCGTTTCTTTTTCAAGCCTTGCAAGAAGGCGTTTCGAAACGTCGATGAAATTATCGGTGTCGACGATATTTTTTATCGTGTTTTCGCTTCTTACGATAACGGGCGAGGGGACGCAGGGATAAGGAATTTTGTTTTCAAGATTTTTTATTGCTTCCGCTTCGAGTTTTTTCATGTCGCAGTCGCCGATTTGTCCGGCAACGCCGATAAGCCCGTTGTCGTAAACACGGACGGTCGAGGTTGTTTCGACGACCTTTCTTAACGATTCGACTTTGCTTGCGGCAACGTTGACCGAAAGCGAGGAAGATTTTTTATAAATATATTCTTTATTCATATAGTTCTCCTTATTGTACGTTCATTTCTTTGACTCTGACGTACGGGCCGCCGTGAGCGACGTGCAGGGGGAATTGTTCCATTTTCCCGCAACCGCCGGTAACGCTGTTGTTGATTTCAACGTCTTTCGTCACACCGTCGATGAGTCCGAGTGTTTCAAAAACGTTGCCCGTGATGACGGAAATTTTAACGGGCGCGCCGATTTTGCCGTCGACGATAAGGTTTGCCGCAAACGCCGCAAGGGTAACGCTGCCCGTGAGCGCGCCGC
>OGOU01003096.1_pt1 | contig 10993 bp, 8 predicted proteins | sample 1552721 | NCBI WGS metagenome assembly OGOU01 (sample SAMEA2580176, study PRJEB22360) | human gut metagenome | biome: human gut; feature: human-associated habitat; material: faeces | place: Denmark | collected 2008/2010 | reverse complement strand
TTTTGCCATCCAGCGTGTAATAAAACTAACACAACATACCACCACAAAAGGATTCACATTGGCAATCCATCCCGGTTTTGCCGTTTCACCGGCCATACGGATCACATACTTGGGCATCGTAGCATAAAGTTGTTGTTGCACCATCCAGAAGCCTGTGACAATCAATATAAGAATCAGCAAACGCCAGTTCGTTATGATTCTCATAAATCCCTGCCCGATTTCACGAAGGCTTTTCCCTTCTCCTGCCGTATGAGTAGACTTATAAAGAAGAATAACGGCAAGCAAAGCAATAATAGTCATGGCACCGGAAAAATAATTGATGTAGATATACGCCTGTTCACCAATTACATTCCGCAAAGGGTCAATAATTGTCTTACCGGTGAAAGCACCTATATTCACCATCATATAAAAAATAGAATAACCGCGGGCACGGGTGGCTTCTGTCGTTTCTTTGGCTACAGAAGCGGAAATAATAGATTTAATGAAAGAACCGCCTACCATAAGAACCTTGTGGAGGTCGCTTGCCGAAAGACCGCTGTCTGATAGAGCCTGCTTTACAGGACCCATTGTGGACTGTACGAGATCTGATGTAAGTTCATTGAACTTAGCCTGAGTGAGAGTAAGGTCAAGGTGCTTAGGACCTGTAGCGTCTGCTGTGATAAACGGAAGATTGATCTGTGAAGTCGGAGTTGAAGAAAGTTCGATCTTGGATTTTTCTGCCGCTTCCTTAAGTCTCTGCATAGCCATTTTATCTGTTGAAAGGTCGATGCCTTCGGATTTTTTGAATTCGGCAATCATCCAGTCGATAATTCTCTGGTCGAAGTCGTCGCCGCCTAAGTGGTTGTTACCGGCTGTTGCAAGAACCTCTGTAACGCCGTCGCCCATTTCGATGATTGAAACGTCGAACGTACCGCCGCCTAAGTCGTAAACCATGATCTTCTGGTCTTCTTCCTTGTCAACACCGTAAGATAGTGCAGCTGCTGTAGGTTCGTTGATAATTCTCTTTACATTAAGACCTGCAATTTGACCGGCGTCTTTAGTTGCCTGTCTCTGAGCGTCTGTAAAGTAAGCAGGAACTGTAATAACAGCTTCTGTTACTGTTTCTCCAAGATACGCTTCTGCATCTGATTTAAGCTTTTGCAGGATCATTGCTGAAATTTCCTGAGGAGTATATGATTTACCGTCAATATCTACTTTGTAGTCAGAACCCATATGACGCTTGATTGAAATAACTGTCTTTTCAGGATTTGTAACTGCCTGACGCTTAGCTACCTGACCTACAAGTCTTTCACCGTTTTTAGAAAAAGCAACAACTGAAGGAGTTGTTCTTGCGCCTTCGGAGTTAGGGATTACAACGGCACTGCCGCCTTCCATAACTGCTACGCATGAATTTGTTGTACCTAAGTCAATACCAATGATTTTTCCCATGATAAATCTTCCTTTCTCATATATACCGTTTAAAATTATGTGATATCGTTAAAATTAATTTGCCACCGCTACAACTGCATGGCGGATCACTCTGTCGTTAAACATATAACCTTTTTGGAAAACTTCACAAATTGTGTTTTCACCGAAGTTTTCGTCTTCTGTCTTCTTTATTGCGTTATGAAGATTCGGATCAAATTCATTGCCCAACGCCTCCATTTCAGTAACTCCTATTTTTTTTAGCACATCAATAAAATTGGTGTAGATCATCTGCATACCGCTTTTATAGGATTCGTCAGTGCATTCCGCCTCAATGGCTCTTTCAAAGCTGTCAATTACCGGAAGAATTTCCGCAATGCATCTGCAAGTTGCGTCGCCGTAGGCTTCCATTTTTTCCTTTGTTGTACGCTTGCGGTAATTATCATATTCCGCATAGAGTCTCAGATATTTGTCGTTTGCTTCGGCAAGCTGAGAAGTAAGCTCGTCGATTTTTTCCTGTAATTCACCGGAACCGTCTTCGCTTATTTCAACATCTATGTCCATATTTTTGTTGGGGGCTTCGGTCGTTTCTGTAGGTTCTTTTATTTTTTCTTCATCACTCATTGTCGTCGTCCTTTCTGTCTGTAGCTTCATCATCTTCGGAAATCAGATCCGAAATTTTATTTGTAAAGTATTCTATATAAGGAATTATTTTTGCGTAATCAAGTCTTACAGGACCTATTATACCCAATGAACCGGCTGTTTTATCACCCTTTTGATAATTTGAAACTATCATGCTGGAATTTCCGATTACAAATCCGTCGTTTTCCTCACTGAACATTACATGAATACCGCTGAACGAATCGTCCAGAAATCCTTCGATTTCGGATTTGCGGTCCATGAATTTTACTATATCCATTTTGTCCAGTTCATCGCATGAAAGAAGATTTTTTTCGCCTTTTACTGTCAGTTCTTTATTTCTCAGGTCTTTTGAAAGTTCATAAATTCCCTGAACCAAAGGAGAAAGGGTAAACATATATGTTCCCAGAGCTTCGACCAGACTGTTTAGCATTTCATCTGACAGCTCAGATATGGATATTCCCTGAAGATTTTCTTCGATATAATTTGTAAAAAATTCAAGCTGTTCGTTTGTGAGGTCAAATTCGAGCCTGCACGCCTTGTTTTTTATACTTCCGTTTGAAGTAATGAGAAGTATCACATACAGCCGTTTGCCTGTAGGGATAACTTCAACTTTTGAAATTACCGAAAATTTCGGAGCGGCGTTTGAAGCGACCACCGCACACTGCGTAAGCTCTGCAAGAGCAGTAGCGGCGCTTTGTATTACGAGTTCTTCGGTAACTGCGCCCTGATCCTCCAGCATTTTGTCAAGGCGTTTTACTTCGTCATCCGGAAGAGTCTGAGTTTTCATTATTTTGTCAATGTAAAGCCTGTATCCGCTGAACGTCGGAACGCGTCCCGCAGAGGTATGCGGCTGTTCAAGGTATCCCAGCTGTTCAAGCATTGCCATATCGTTTCTTACCGTTGCGGCGGAAACGTTTATTTCAGGCAGAGAAGCTATTGCTTTAGAACCTACCGGTTCGCCGGTCATTATATATTCATCTATGACAGCTGCAAGAATTTTTAATTTTCTGTCATTCACAGTCCGGCGCCTCCTTTGTTCTGCTGGCAGTTCCTGATTTTGAGTGTTAGCACTCATCCTCTTGGAGTGCTAAATATAATTTAACACTATTATGCTCAATTGTCAAGGGGTTTATGCATTTTCATCACAATGCACAAAAATCGGCTGTAAAAGCCAACCTGAAATGTGGAATTTTTGCCTGAATCAAATAACTGCACCAATATTACTCGGGTGTGAATTTTAGATGTAACATTTTACTTTTTTTCAAAAAAGTAAGGGAGGTATAATTCTTGCTTCGCCGGAATTAAGAGTTTCCTCAGTGCCGTCGTCATAGCGGACGATTAGTCCGGCATTATCGCTTATACCGATTGCAAGGGCGGTTTTTTCACTGCCGAGCTTGGAAACTGACACTCTTTGTCCTATAATAAATGAGCGTTTTCGGTAATTTTCCAGAAAGGAAGTATCTGAAAGATTTTTTGTCAGTATATCTATATTTTTCAGTATTTCAGCAATAATTTCAGCTCTTGACGGAGTTTTTCCGGTTTCGTCTTCAATTGAGGTAGCAACATTCATAAGCTCTTCCGGAAAAATATTTTTAATGGATTTTACATTGATTCCGATTCCTATTACTGCATATTCCGGCTGTCCGGTTTCAAAGTTTACCGAAGCTTCGGTTAAAATACCGCAGATTTTTTTACCGTTTAAAAACAGGTCGTTTACCCATTTGATTTTTACGTCTGTGCCGCACACCTTGTCGATTGCCTGTGCCGCAGCGACTGCCGCACAGGAGGTTATCAGCTGACAGGTTTCCATATCGGTTTCAGGGCGCAGAATAATACTGAGATAAATACTTGTTCCATGAGGAGAACAAAAACTTCTTCCCATCCTTCCTTTTCCGGCAGTCTGACAGTCTGCAATTACTGCTGTTGCATTTTTTGCTCCTTTTCTTGCTAGATCCTTTGCGTAGTTGTTTGTAGAATCTGTTTCATCAAGTACGATTATTTCTCTGTCATCAGTTTTATCCAGAAAGCTTTTTATAATTTCACGGTTTAAAATATCTCCGGTGCTTTTTAAAATGTAGCCCTTGTTGTTGATTGCCTGTATATCAAAGCCTTCTTCCTGAAGTTGTTTAACCGCTTTCCATACCGAATTTCTTCCTACACCCAGTTTTTGCGCAAGTGTTTCTCCGGAAATATAATCGTCTGAATTAAGAAGTTCTTCCATTACCTTTTCTTTAGTGGACATTTCAGTCACCCTTTCTTAAGTTTATTCATATTATAAATAATAACATATAAACCCGATTTTAACAAGGGAGGAAATAAAAGTGACTGAGGATATGCTCCTTGTTCTGGCTATGTCAACCGACGCATTTTTCGCCGCACTTTCTTACAGTACCGGAACAATAAAAACCCCTGCCGTTTCCGCCTTTGTGATCAGTATTATAAGCTCGGCGGTTCTTACGGCTTCAATGCTGATATCAGCTGCTGCCGGAGCGTTTATTCCCGAAAGCTTCTGCCGTACCGCAGGCGCAGTACTGTTAGGGGTAATAGGCATTACCGGCTTTTGTCAGAACGGTCTTAAATCCATTTTAAGAAAACATAAGGGAAATGGGAAGGTATCCTTCAGCTGTTTCAATATCGGATTTGTCATAAGCGTATATCTAGATGAAACTAAGGCGGACGCAGACCGTTCTAAAATATTGTCTCCCAAAGAAGCCGTGGCTCTTGCTCTGGCATTGTCAGTGGATTCCGTATCCGGCGGATTGGGTGCGGGACTTTCCGGTGCAAATATATTAAGAGTGTGTCTACTAAGCTTTATATTCGGATTAATGGCAGTAGCCGCCGGCGGAAAGCTCGGCGAAGGACTGAGTAAAAAGGGTCCTGATCTTTCATGGATATCAGGTATTTTCCTTATTGTTTTAGCGGCTTATAAGCTTATAGGATAAATCATTTAAGAGATAATTTGGTTAAAAATTTTCCGTCTATTGACTATCAGCTCAGATTTTGATATAATGATATAAATGTAAGTGCAGCTGATTGCTTGCTTATAATCTTTAAATATTAAAGTGAGTTTTTCTGATGAAGAATAATGAACAGTATAAAAAAATAGTATCATTCTTTTCAAGTTTGATTTTACTTGCCGCTTTGGCGGCGGATTTTATGTATATATGGTACGAATATTACAGTGATGCGATAGTTCTTCCGTTTTACAGACGCGGAAACTGGGTGGTAATTCTTATCTATGTAATCCTTACCATGATTTTTTTCAAGGCTTACGGCGGTCTTACAATGGGATATCTGAAGCGGACGGATATGCTCTATTCACAGGCGATTTCCATGGTAGCGGTCAATATAATCACTTATTTTCAGATAAGCGCTATCGGACGTGACTTTATGAAGGTTTTTCCTATGTTTATAATGACGGCTACCGATTTAATAATTATTGCACTGTGGATAGCCGCTAACAATAAAATATACTTAAAGCTTTATCCTCCAAGGAAGCTTATAATAATATACGGCAGCCGCAATGCGGAAACGCTTACCAATAAAATGAGCAGGCGTGAAGATAAATATATGATCTGTGAATCCATTAACATTCATGAAGATATGGATAAAATAAAAAGTGAAATACTGAGATTTGACGGAGCTATTATCTGTGATATAACCGGTCAGACAAGAAACGATATAATAAAGTATTGCTTTGAAAATTCAAAGCGAATATATATTTCTCCGAAAATTTCCGATATTATTATCAGGGGAGGTACTGATATAAATCTTTTTGACTCTCCGCTGCTGCTGTGCAGAAACAGTGGACTTTCCTTTGAACAGCGTCTTTTTAAGCGTATTTTTGATATTGTGGTATCAGTAATAGGTCTGATTATTCTGTCTCCGTTTATGCTTATAATTGCAGCTGCAATAAAAATCGACGACGGCGGAAGTATAATTTACAAGCAGAAAAGACTTACCATTAACGGAAAGGAATTTTTTGTATATAAATTCAGAAGCATGATACCTAATGCCGAAAAAAACGGAGTGCCTCAGCTGGCGACCGGTTCGGATTCAAGGATCACAAGAGTAGGAAAATTTTTGAGAAAATGCAGGCTGGACGAGCTTCCGCAGCTTTTTAATATAATTAAAGGGGATATGTCCGTAGTAGGACCAAGACCGGAACGTCCGGAGCTTACTGAAAAATACGAAAGAGAAATGCCGGAATTCAAATTCCGTTTAAAAGTAAAGGCGGGACTTACAGGATATGCACAGGTAACCGGCGTTTATGATACGACTCCTTATGACAAACTGAAAATGGATCTTATGTACATTGAACGCTATTCAATGGTTATGGATCTGCGGATAATTCTTATGACCATAAAAACAATGATATCTCCCGGAGAAATGAATTCCGAGGCGGATAAAGAAAAATATTAAAGCGGTGAATTGATTTGAAGAAACTGGAGAACAACATAGAAAATCTTATTAATGCCGAACCTGCATATAATGAATCTGAATCGGAAAACGATTCCGGATTTGTAAAGAAAATGAGCAGGAAAAAGGGCGGCAATGCACTAGGCGAATTTGGAGCAAGACAGAATGAACTGAATTTTCAGCTGATTCAGACAGTATCCGATTTGAAGGAATACTGCCGTGAGCTTGAGGAGCGTCTGGAAAAAGAAACCGATGCCCGACATAAAACGGCGGCGGTTCTTTCTGCAATGAAAAAGGAACTTGATTCAGTGCGCCTGCGGTCTACGCTGAATTCCAATCAGATAGAAAAAATGGACGGCGGTCTGGGAAAATATACGGAGAAGCTGGAAAATTACGCCTTGAGTATTTCTCCCGGCGCAAGGCTTGCGGATTGTCCGAAAGGCTGCAAGGAGGCGGATATTTCCAACTGTATAGGGTATTATGAAAAAATAGAAACGGCAAGAAATTCTGTCGGACTGTCCGAAAATACCGAGCTTGAAAAATTTTTGTATAACGCATTAAGCCGTGAATTTTCCGCAATGAGCGCTTTTGACAAGGTTGTGATTGATTTTTACGGGGAAGACAGATATGCGGCTGTGTTGTACGGTAATCTCAGCAGAAACTCAATTTATAAAATAAATCGTATGGAAGACAATTGCGAACCGCAGGGAAATTTCAGCATTATCTGTACCGAAAACCTTCAGATACCCAAAAAACTGGCGCTGAAATCAGCTGTAATTATTGTAACAGGCAACGAACCGTTTGAGAATATATCTGATGAAGAACTTGAAAATCTTAAGTTTCTCAATGACTGCGGGCTTCATACCTATATCACCCTGTCAGACAGTACCTATAGAAGTTTTGTTCAAAAAGGATTCCGCTGCGTATCCCTCATTTCGGCTGACAAGCTTATGAGCGGAAAAATCGTCAGAACGATTGAAAAGAGTATGGAAATGTCAGTACCGTCCGGTGCGGTTACTTTCAGTCAGTTAAATCATGTTCTTGAAGCTTCCGGAAAGAAATTTACAGACGTCTCTGAAGAAACAGCAGGCTCTGAAGCCTTACTCAGATCCCGTGAATATCCTTATAACTGTTTGAGCATAATGGAAAAAACGGCGGTCAATGCAGCAGAAAATTACTACTTTTCAGGCAAAAATATAAACAGATGCCGTATAAGCGATACGCATGAAGGCATATTTGACGTCATCAACGGCTTGAATTATGTGAATCACCTTGATTACAGCCACCGCAAAAAAATATATGCCCGTGTCAAAACAATGATGGAAACAGATGGTTTGTTTATCTTCAACGGTTTTGACGCTGTGATCGGAATAAAACTGCGAGCTATAAACGGCTGGGGTGAATATCCGGTTTATGAAGCGCTCTGGACTAGAGAACAGCTTATATCTGAACTTGAAGATAACGGTTTTAAAATTAAGTTTCTTATTCCGGCAGGAACAGGTATTTTTGACATGCTCCCGCCTAAATATAGAAAAAGTCCTGCGGAATGGATTATCGGCGTCACGGTTTAGCCGTTGCTGAAAATGGAATTATGAGGAAAATGCGATTTTTTTCAGGAGGATTTAAATGAGAAAAACAAAAATTGTTTGTACGATCGGTCCGGTAACACAAAGTGAGGAAATGATAAAAAAGCTTATGGAGCATGGTATGGATGTTGCCAGATTCAACTTTTCTCACGGAGACCACGAGGAGCAGAAGGGCCGTGTGGATATGATCAAGGAGCTTCGTGAGGAGCTTGATATGCCTATTGCCATGCTTCTTGACACAAAGGGACCGGAGATCCGTACCAGACTTTTAAAGGACGGACAGAAGGTTAAGCTGGAAGCGGGAAAACAGTTTGTACTTGGAATTGGCGATTTTGAAGGCGACAGCACAAAGGTTGCTATCACATATGAGACACTTTACAAGGATGTAAAACCGGGAAACAGGATCCTCATTGATGATGGTCTGATCGAGTTGGAGGTTAAGGCGATCAAGGAAACCGATATTGTCTGTGATATCTTAAACGGTGGTGAGCTGGGAGAGAAGAAGGGTGTAAATGTTCCCTATGTAAAAGTAAATCTTCCGGGAATCACAGAGCAGGATAAGAAGGACATTATCTTTGGTATCGAGCAGAAATTTGATTTCATCGCGGCATCTTTTGTCCGTTCCGCAGAGGTGATCCGTGAGATCCGTAAGCTTCTGAATGATAATGGTGGAAAGGATATCGGTATTATCGCGAAGATCGAGAATGCAGAGGGTGTTGAGAATATTGATTCCATCATTGAAGCATCTGACGGTATCATGGTTGCCAGAGGAGATCTCGGTGTGGAAATTCCTGCAAGCCAGGTACCTCACATCCAGAAGGAAATCATCCGTAAGTGTAACGAACATTATACACCGGTTATCACAGCAACACAGATGCTTGATTCCATGATCCGTAATCCGCGTCCTACACGTGCAGAGGTAGCTGATGTTGCCAATGCGATCTACGACGGAACCGATGCGATCATGCTTTCCGGAGAGACAGCAGCTGGTAAATATCCGGTTGATGCTCTTAAGATGATGGCAGATATCGCAGAGATGACAGAGCCGCATCTGGATTATAAAGTGTTTATTGAACATCGTTCCATGGATGGAAGAGAGAAGATCTCCAGTGCAGTGGCACTTGCAACGGTGCGTACTGCAAAGAACCTGAAGGCGAACGCTATCGTAACACCGACAATGAGTGGAAATACAGCCAGACTGATCTCCAATTTCCGCCCGAAGGTTCCAATCTATGCGATTACACCAAACTCAACCATCCAGCATAAACTTCAGCTGATTTGGGGTGTAACACCTCTGAAAGGATATCAGAGAGATACCACGGACCATATCATGTCTCAGGCCATGAATGTTGTCCGCAGCCGTCATCTGATACATAAAGGAGACCTTGTTGTATTTACAGCAGGAGACCCTGCGACCAACATGACAAACGGTCGTGGTGCAGTGACAAATATGATGCACATCATTGAGGCAGAATAAGACTGAGTTTTCTTCGGGAACAGCAGTCGGAAAAACAGGAGATGCAGTTATTATGAAAAAAGAACCATTTGTGACACTTGAGAAACTTAACGAAATTACTGAAAAGTTTCCGACACCCTTCCATCTCTATGATGAGAAGGGGATCCGTGAGAATGCAAAAGCCCTGAAAGAGGCCTTTGCATGGAACAAAGGATTCAAGGAATTTTTTGCGGTAAAGGCAACACCGAATCCATATCTGATCAATATTCTGCAGGAGTATGGCTGTGGCTGCGACTGCTCCTCAGAAACAGAGCTTATGATGGCCAAGGCAGTAGGCTGCAAAAAGGGCGATATCATGTTTTCTTCCAATGACACACCGGAGAAAGAGTTCAGATATGCAGATGAGATCGGTGGGATCATCAACCTTGATGACATCACACATATTGAGAGCGTAGAGAAAGCTCTCGGAAAAATCCCGGAAGTGATCAGCTGCCGTTACAATCCAGGTGGAGTATTTAAGATCAGTAACGGTATCATGGATAATCCCGGAGATGCAAAATACGGAATGACTACCGAGCAGATCTTTGACGCATTCCGTATCCTGAAATCCAAAGGTGCCAAAGAGTTCGGAATCCATGCATTCCTTGCAAGCAACACAGTGACCAATGATTATTATCCAATGCTTGCAAAGGTTATGTTTGAGCTTGCCGTGAAGCTTCAGAAGGAGACAGGTGCACACATTAAATTCATCAACCTTTCCGGTGGTATCGGAATTCCTTATAAACCGGATCAGGAGCCAAATGATATCCGTGTGATCGGTGAGGGTGTCCGCAAGGTTTATGAAGAAGTACTTGTTCCGGAAGGAATGGGTGATGTTGCGATCTATACAGAGCTTGGCCGTTTCATGATGGGACCGTATGGCTGCCTTGTCACAAAAGCAATCCATGAGAAGAATACTTATAAGAACTACATCGGAGTAGATGCGTGTGCTGTTAACCTGATGCGCCCGGCAATGTATGGAGCATATCATCACATTACTGTTCTTGGAAAAGAAGACGCACCGTGCGATCACAAATATGATGTAGTTGGTTCCCTTTGCGAGAACTGTGATAAATTTGCAGTAGACCGTATGCTTCCAAAGATCGATATGGGAGATTATCTGGTCATTCATGATACTGGTGCACATGGATTTTCCATGGGATATAACTACAATGGACGTCTCCGCTCTGCAGAAGTACTGCTGAAAGAAGATGGAAGCGCGCAGCTGATCCGTCGTGCAGAGACTCCGAAGGATTACTTTGCAACCTTCGATTGCTTTGATATTATCAAAGGATTGGTATAGGGTGATTCATGATTGTACAAAATGTAAAATTTTTCTTGCATTTTGTATACATGTATGATATGATTAGTGTGTTCGGTAAAAACCGAACATAATGCCGCTGTGGCGGAATTGGCAGACGCACTTGACTCAAAATCAAGCGGGTAA
>OGOU01003090.1_pt1 | contig 11004 bp, 9 predicted proteins | sample 1552721 | NCBI WGS metagenome assembly OGOU01 (sample SAMEA2580176, study PRJEB22360) | human gut metagenome | biome: human gut; feature: human-associated habitat; material: faeces | place: Denmark | collected 2008/2010 | reverse complement strand
CTCGAGGGCTTTTATTAACGATACGCCGGTCAACCTGAACTTTATGCGTCAGGTCGCTGTGCGACTTATTGACATACATTCGCAGCATCAGAATCTTCTGTTGGCGGACCCCTCGTACCAGCTGTCGGTCATCGATACCGTGGCCCGTACAGAAAATCTGCTCGTAAACTACAGCGAGGCTTACAAAACATATCGTCACGCGCTGCGGCAGTATACCTCGACACGCGATATGCTAAAGCGTTCGCGCGACGAGCAGGAATATATCAGCTATCAGCTTGCCCAGATAGACGAACTCAAGCTAAGTCGCGGCGAACAAGCCGAACTCGAGCGTCGTCGCGACACTCTGGCCAATGTCAGCGACATAAAAATGCGTCTGCGCGAAGCTATCGATGCTATTGCCGGCGACAACAATGTCGTCAGCGACCTGCGGCGAAGCCGTGACGGCATTTCGCGTCTTGACGAGATATACAGCGAGGCTCCGTCATTAGCTGCAAGGCTCGATTCTGCAGCCATCGAGGTTGCCGACATACTCGATACGCTTGGCGATTATGACGCATCACTTTCGGCCGACCCCGCGGAACTTGCCGAAGCCGAAGACCGTCTGTCCGAGATTTACTCGCTCGAGACACGTCATCATGTCGACGACTCAGATGCCCTGATGGACCTCGCCGATAAACTGCGCCAGCAACTCGATACAATTGCCGGTGGTGACTTGCGGCTTGCCGAGTTGGAGCAAAATGCCCGTCGCGCCAAGAAAGATGCCGTCATGATTGCCCGCGAGATTTCGCAGCGTCGCCGGCGTGCAGCGCAAACTTTTATTGACGAACTCATGGCCCGGACAGCCGGACTCGGCCTCGATAATCTTCGGTTTGAAATTGCTTTTACCGATACAAAGCTGACACCTGTCGGTATAGACGGAGTCGAATTCCTCTTTGCCTTCAATAAAAATCAGGAATTAATGAGTGTGGACCGGACTGCCTCCGGCGGCGAGATCTCGCGCGTCATACTTGCCGTCAAGGCTGTCATTGCCGAGCGAATGTCTTTGCCCACCATTGTCTTTGACGAAGTTGATACCGGCGTTTCGGGCGACATCGCAGTACGCATGGGACGCGAAATGGCAGCGATAGCTTGCCACACACAGGTGATAACTATTACACATCTGCCTCAGGTAGCATCGCTAGGCGTGCGTCACTTCAAGGTTTATAAGCTTGATGACGAAACTTCGACAAAGACGCACATTGCGCTACTCGATTATGACGAACGCATTGCCGAACTTGCCTTGATGATAAGCGGAGACAGCAAAAGTCCCGGTGCACGCGCAACCGCAACCGACATGCTCGGCCGCGCACACAAATCCAACAATAGCGACATAACAGAAAACAAACCATAATGATGGAATCAGAAAACTATATCTTTGGAATCAGGGCGATAATCGAGGCCGTTGAAGCAGGTAAAGAAATTGACAAAGTTTTCCTTAAAAAAGACTTTGAAGGCGAACTCGCCGGCGAGTTGCTTGGACTTCTTCGCGCCAATCATATTTTGGTACAGCGCGTGCCTGTCGAACGCCTCAACCGCATTACTCGCAAGAACCATCAGGGAGCCGTTGCCATTGTATCGGCAATAAGCTATGCCAATCTTGGCAACCTTGTTCCCGAACTTTACGAAGAAGGGCGCCTTCCGTTCGTAGTTGCCCTTGACGGCATAACAGACGTACGCAATTTCGGGGCCATTGCCCGCACCGCCGAGTGCTGCGGCGTCGACGCCATTGTAATTCCGCAGCGAGGATCTGTATCGGTAGGAGCCGATGCTGTCAAAACCTCGGCCGGAGCTCTTCATTATCTGCCTGTATGTCGTGAAAAAAATCTCGTCTCGGCTATAAATTTTCTTCGAAATTCAGGGTTCCGCATTGTTGCCGTCTCCGAAAAAGCCGATGTCAACTACACGCAGGTCGATTACACCGAGCCGACTGTTCTGGTCATGGGTGCCGAAGACATCGGTATCTCGCCTGAAGTCATGCGATTGTGCGATACGCATGTGTCTATACCAATGTTCGGCCACATCGAGAGCCTTAATGTTTCGGTAGCTTCTGCCGTTATTATGTACGAAGTTGTGCGCCAGCGGCTTGACGCTAATATGGAGGTGATATGAAGTTTGCCGGAAGACTTATTTGGAGCATCGCAGCTGCAATTTTTGCCTATACAGGCGCAGACGCTGCGGTGCATCAGGATGTGACTTTTGCCGGAGGTGCCGGTGACGTAGTCCTTGCCGGAACTCTGACTACTCCCGACAGCTGCAGTCGTCGTACACCTGTCGTTGTATTGGTTTCAGGCTCGGGGCTGCAGAACCGAGACGAAGAACTTTTTGGGCACAAGCCGTTCGCCGCTATCGCCGACTATCTGGCCGACCGAGGCATAGCTACGCTCAGATATGACGACCGTGGCTTCGGTCAGTCTACCGGCGAGGGCGAGGCAGCAACGACTACGGACTTTGCACGCGACGCACAGGCTGCCGTAGGTTATTTGCGACAACTTCGCCGCTTCGGTCGTGTCGGAATCCTGGGGCACAGCGAAGGTGGCTCCATAGCCATAAAACTTGCAGCAAAGGCTGTTCCCGACTTTATTGTGACAATGGGGGCACCGGCAGTGCGCGGTGACAGCATACTTATCGACCAAAGCCGGACAGCCCTTACGGCAGCATATCTCCCTAAAGAAGTCATAAACAACTATCTCGAGGCGTTGAGATATATGTACGCCAACAAATCGACTTTTGGACCCATTGTGGCTGCTTCGGCAGTAATGATTGACACCGGATTGTGGCCCGATGACCCTGTTTACAATCAGCTTAAATCAAATCTTATAAGTATTGCCAACAGCCGAAATGCCTGGCTCGAGGAATTTATATCTTATAGTCCCCGTGCAGACATTGCCGCCGTGCGTTGTCCCATATTGGCTTTGTATGGAAGTCTTGACAAACAGGTGCGTCCCGAGCTGAACGCCGGACCCATGCGCTTAGGTCTTGCCACTGCCAGAGCAAACAAGGAAGACTCTCATTCGCGAGTAGAGGTCCTCGACGGTTTCAATCACTTGATGCAGAAAGCCATGACCGGCGATATAAACGAATATTCCCAGATTTCGGAGGATATTTCACCCGAAGTCCTGAATGTTATAGCTGACTTTATTCTTGCCCTGTAATTTGTGGGATATAAAGCTCTTATGCTCTATGATGCGGCGGGTAGGCTCGTCGGTTCCCCAATTCGCAAAATTGTGTGGGGTGGGGGAATGGTTTGAAAATCGTCTGTTCTATGTTTGTCGAAAATAAAAAATCGGAAGTGACGCTTCGCCGCTTCCGATTTTTATGGGGTCCACACCAAAGGATGCGATGAAACTCCGAATAGACAGGATTTGAGATCCGTCGCTCCTTTGTAATCCGCCTGGATGTCGATACATCACCACAGAGGAGGGGAATGCCGAAGCATTGCTGCCTGAGGGTTGGGGCCCGCCATTGGAACGCCGGATTGTCTCGGCATTTCATATTAATTTGAAGAGTTTCCCAATCTACTTTGATGTGGATTTGTGTTTGCTGCCGATAAGCCAAAGTTGGCTTTGCCGGAAGCTATATTATGTCATTGTACTCATGTTCATCGCCTTTGACAAAGCCTTAAGCTGATGAGGCCGACAGGCTGTCAAGTGGCTTTGATTTTATAACGCAAATTTAATGCATTGGGTTTAAATACACAAAAATTTGATGAAAAATCTTGCGATTATAGCGGAGCGTGCCTGATAGCGAGTGTGATATGGTTTGAACTATTTTTATGAAAGAAATACTTAGATCTTTTCTACATATATTATATTATTTTCTACATATATTATATGTTTCTATTATTTATAAGATGTTTCTATTATTATATGTTGGGCCAAACTAAATGCAAAACCGGAATGTGTATAAAATGTAACAAAATGAGTGTCAAAATGCCCGGAAAATGTATGAATAGTTACTTTCCTTTTGAAAAGTTTTAATTTTTATTAATTTATACGTAATTTTGTCGGTAAATCCTAACTAATCACTTTTTAATAACTTTATATTCAATAACCTTGAAGACTATTAAATTAGGAGCTTGCCTTTCGAGACAACTCATGGCCGGCCTGCTCATTGTTGTGAGCGCAGTCGGCGCCGGCGCGCGTCAGCTCAGCGCCGACGAGGCCCTGCAACGCCTCACATCATCCGATGGCCCGCGAAATGCCGCAGTCCTGCATGGTGCTAATCCGCGCCTGATTGCTACCGGACGCACAGGTGACATCGTTACCTATTATGCTTTCACCAACGACAAAAGCACTTTTTTTGTCAGTGGCGATGACTCGGCACTTCCCCTGTTGGGCTACACCGACAAACCGGTGAGCTCAGAGAATCAGCTCAACCCCACGGCCCGCTGGTGGCTCGGCGAGTACGGGCGTCAGATTGCATGGGCAGTGAATAACCCACGGAAAGCTCTCGGACCTAAGGCTGTGCGAAAAGCGCCCACTGATATTGCCGGAAAGGCTGACATCTCTCCTATGGTAAAGACCACCTGGGATCAGGCTGCCCCCTACAATGACCAGTGCCCCGACTTTAACGGCTCCAAGACCTATACGGGCTGCGTAGCTACGGCAATGGCTCAGGCCATGTACTACTACAAATACCCGTCGGCGGGAACCGGCTCCATATCATATGAATGGGAAAACAACGAGTCCACTCTGTCGTCGTCTTTAGCCGTGACATTTGACTGGAATAACATGCTCCTTAACTATCCTTCCGCAACAAGTGGAACAGCTGCACAGCGCAACGCCATCGCATCGCTGATGAAAACCGTAGGCTACTCGATAAAGATGAACTACGGAGGAGACGACGAAGGTGGTTCTGCTGCAATTTCCAGCGACATGATACCTGCTCTTGTCAACAACTTTGGTTATGACAAGGGGATGCGTTACCTCTACCGCGACCACTATACCTCCAAGGAATGGGCTTCCATGATATACGACAACCTAAAAAATGGTCCCATCATTTACGGCGGCATTGGCGATCTGGGAGGCCATTGTTTCATCTGCGACGGCTATCGATCGTCCGACGGCTTCTTCCACATCAACTGGGGCTGGAGCGGCACCAGCGACGGTTACTTCTCGCTCAATGCCCTTGAACCCGATGCTCTCGGCGCCGGAGGAGGCTCGGGCGGCTTCAACTACAATCAGGACGCAATCCTCGACATGCGCCTTCCTGTCAGCGGCTCCGTCAAGCAAAAACCATATATGTCAGTTGAAGGCTACCTGTACGGCACAGCATCCGGACGCGCAATCACACTTATCGCCGGTGACGAGATGGCCTCAAACGGTTTCTACAATATGTCACCCTGGGAGGGTACCTTCTCATACGGCGTCGAACTTAAAAACCAGGCCACAGGCGCCAAGTCGTACGTCACAATAGGCAATAACAAGAAGTTCCAGGCCAACTACGGCGTTTCGCAGTTGTACTTCAATGTGCCGTCGGGCATAGCCAACGGTGTCTACGCAGTGCGTCCCGTTTACAAAGTCTCCGGTGACCAGAACTGGACATATATGCCCTATTGGGTCGAAACCTCAGGTATCGAGTCGCTGACACTTACTGTAAATGGCAGCGACATCACCATCGAAGGCGGACGAGATGTTCGTCCCCCCGAAACTACCTTTGCTTACCTCGACGACACAGATCTTACTTTCGAAACCGGCAACAGCTACAACGTACATGCCCGTATCGAATGTAACGAAGGACGTGACGTCAATACGAAAATATACCTCGCCCTCCTTTACGAAGACCCCGAAGACCCAGGTTACCTCTACGAAATTGAGAATTTTCCCACAACATCTGTAGACATCAATATCAAAGACGGCGAGAGCAAGTATTTTGACTTCCCCATAGAAATTCCCTCCTGGGTGCCCGAGGGCAACTACTATCTCGGCTTTATGGTTGACACGCCTGTGGCATACGGCATGATAAACGATGATAACTACATTGTCAAAGTTGTCAAAGGTTCAGGCACGCAACCCGACGACCCTTCGCTATCGGGCGACCCGTCGAGCGTTGTGGTAGCTTACGATGTCGAAAATCCTGTATTCTATGCCGGGCAGGCCAACGAAATTGTCGGCGAAGTCCTCAATCAGGGCACAGTTACCACAACCATGCCAATATACGCCGCATTGTGTATCGATGACGGTTCCGAACTCACCGTCCTCAAAGAGACAGTCACCGACCCCGTCTCGGTTACTGTCTCTGCAGGCGCACACAAGTCTGTTACCTTGTCGATGAACGTTCCCGACGACCTTGCCGAGGGTGAATATTACCTTGCCTTCATCTATAATGATGCTGCAGGTGAAAGTCAACTTATGAACGGCGCCGATTTCTATGTCACCGTCAAAAAGCGTGATATCCCTGTCACCAAAGGCACAATTACTCTCGATTCGAAGCAATACTGGTTCTCGGCCACAGCCACAAATACTGAATTCAAAAATCAGGGTTACATCACACGCACTGCAAAGGTTGAGACCGCCAACGTCACATCACCCATCAGTGTCAAAGTCGCCGGTTATAACTCCGCCGACATTAACCTTTCAGTCACCGAACTTCCCGCCGAAGGCGGCTCCATTGACATTACCTACCGCCCCACCATCGCTACCAACGGCGAATACCCCGTGCTGACACTTTCGGCCGACAATGCCGACGATGCCACAGCCACCTTGCGCACAAGCTGGGATGGCACAATCGTCACTCAAGACCCACAACCAGGACCGAATTCAATGATGACATCACTGCCGAGAATGTCGAGCAGGTATGGATTTCGTCAGAAAATGCAGGCAAGCTCGACTGGCATTCCGCCAGCACTATGCCCGTACGTTCGATTGCCTACTACAACGGCAAGCTTTATGTCCTCAACGGAGCCGCTTCTTCCCAACCCACTATCACCGTCCTCAACGCCTTTACCGGCTTAAAAACCGGTACGGTTTCAACCGAAGGCTTATCCACAACACTCTTCAAACTCTCTGATATCGAAATTTTCGACGGCAAACTTATCGCCACCAATATAGCCACAGCCAACCAACAGATTCGTGTTTATTGCTGGAACAATGACGATGAAGCACCTAATGCCGTTCTGACTCTTCCCGCCGGGGCTCTCGACAATCTTGAAGCCGGTGGCGCGGTTTCCGTCTCCGGTACTTGGACCGAAGGCCGTATCTACATCTCGGCTCTCGGCTCGGCCAAGGTATATTACTTCAATGTTGCCAACGGCACTGTTGACCCGACAGTCAACACCATCGTCCTTAAGAAAAAGAATGGCAGCGACCTCGGCGTAAACGGCAGCGATGGCCGCGGCACGGCACGCGTCTTCGTCAACGCAGACGGCAGCTTCTGGCATACCCGCATGAACACTGCTCCAACTCACTACAACGCCGACGGCACATACATCGAAGCCCTCGGAGACAATGTCATCGGTTATAAAAACTACGGTAACGACTTCATTCCTTTCGCTTTCGGCGAAAAGACCTATGCAGCCGCCAGCGGCTACAATAGTAATGTTAACCCGGGCCAAGGTGGTCAGATGCATCTTATCAACATCACCGGAGGAGTCACAGATGTTATTGCTCCTATCTGCGCACTTCCTGCAGACGGCTTTGGACCGGCCACCAATGCCCAGCGAATCACCAAAGTCTGTGTAGCGCTTACAGACGAGAGCACTACTGCCAATATATGGGCCAATACCTGTTCGCAAGGTCTGGCATACTATCGCTACAAGGGCAAGACCACTGACGGCATCGGTGTCATCGAAACCGAAGACGAAAATGCTACACCTGTGTTCTATAACCTCCAAGGTATCATCGTGGACGCTGACCATCTCATCCCCGGCATTTATATCCGCCGCGTCGGACACAAAACCAACAAGGTTCTCGTCCGCTAAAATTCGTCTGGTTTAGAAATTACTACCGAGCCTCGCTCGGTCAACTATCCCGCAGTGCCACGCCTTAGAATTTGGAGTGGCACTGCTTGTTAATTTGTATGCCTCGGTATTTTCCTTGTGAATGAGTCCCGTCAGGGATGCCTTTGGGAGTATGCTTCAGGCCAAAGCTTGTATCGTGCTTATACCAGAGAGTAAATAAAAAATCCGGAGGGTGGCTCCGGATTTCGATAATTGTAGTTATTGTGAGGTTCGTGACTATACTACATTTAATAATGATTATGTCTCAACGGGTGAGCTCGATGTGATTCTCGCGGGCCATACGGCGCAGGTTGAGGATGGCATAGCGCATTCGGCCAAGGGCGGTGTTAATGGATACACCGGTTTTCTCGGCTATTTCCTTGAAGGATAGCTCGCGGTAATAGCGCATCACCAAAACCATACGTTGTTCGTAGGGGAGGGCGCGGATAAGGTGCCTGACGTCATCGCGTATTGCATTGTCGACAAGAATATCTTCGATGGTGTCATCGGCAAGTTCGCGTCGGTTGAGGATGTCGTAATCGGGCTGCGAAGCCGAGACAGACGATTCGTTTTTGGTCTGACGGTAATGGTCTATGACAATGTTGTGAGCGATGCGTATAATCCAGGACGAGAATTTGCCGTCCGAGCTATAGCGTCCTTGTTTGATAGTCGTTATTGCCTTTACGAATGTCTCCTGAAAAGCGTCGTCGGCAAGGGTGGAGTCTTTCAGTATCGAGAATATATAATTATAAACACGGCTCTGATGACGTTCGAGCAAGTTGTCGAACGCACGGTTGTCTCCGCAGGCAAAAGCTTCAATCAGCTGGTCGTCTGTGCGGTCAGTGTAATTTTGCATTGTTCTAATTCAGTGTTAAATCGTTTGAGTAGAATCAGGCAATAGGCAAATGGTGTTTTAAATTGTTGATAATAAGTTGGTTGTAAATAATAATTGGACTTTGTCCTATGTGAATCATTTGAGGCGTGGGGCATTGTCGGCCGACCGCTTATCATTGCAAAGTTAATACAAATTATCGGACCTGCAATGCTTTGGGGTGTCTATTTAATGATTTTTATGATTTGAAAGGCAATAAATCAGCGCATGGCTACGTATTTGCCTTTTCGGTAAACATGCTTGTGGCATGTAAGGCAGGTGTGGGTAATGAAGCTGTCGAAAAATATTCCTGTCCGATAAAATATTCGACCGGTAGTTGCGTTATTATAATGTATTAACTAAAAATCTCTTATTGCCTATGAAGAAAATTTCTACTCGTCAACTAATGTCACAGACTATGACAGCGCCCGAAAAAGAATCATGTGGTCCCAAGGCACAGACTATAGCATTCCTGAAGCAGTTTGCCCGTGTGTATTCACCGGCACCTGTGGGCAGCATCATCCTTAACTGACCTCAGGAGCGGCGCTCTGTGCCGCTTGCGACAAGCCTAAGCCGAGGCATCTTGACATGTCGATCATGTCATTGATGCCTCGGCTTTTATATTGACGATTACTCAATGCGGAAAGGGTGGCACGCTTGAGAAAGGACCTCTATATGCTTTTAACTAAAAACGTCTAAAAGGCTGTCTTTCAAAGACTGTATGAAAGTTCTTGATGTCGTGAGATAGGGCTGCCTTGAAGATCTTCTGAGAATAATTTCCGGAGGCTTTCTGCTCTTTCCGGGGGCTGCTCTGCGAGTAGACTTTGGGAAGATCCTGCGAGAAATTTTGGAAAAAATAAGCTGGGGTTTGGAAATGACGGCAAAAAGTCGTACCTTTGCGCTCGGTTTGGACGTCCGACTCTATGCCGGCGCTCAAATCAACAAATAATCAACTAATTATAAACCATCGCTTAACTCCAAACAATGCGTTACGAAACCGTTTTCATTTTAACTCCCGTTTTGTCTGATGTTCAGATGAAGGAAGCGGTAGAAAAGTTCAGCAAAGTAGTCGTCGACAACGGCGGCGCTGTTGTGAACGCCGAAGAGTGGGGTATGCGCAAACTCGCATATCCTATTCAGAAAAAGTCAACAGGATACTATTGCCTCCTCGAATTCGAGGCTCCCGGTGACGTCGTCAAGAAACTTGAAACCGCCTATCGCCGTGACGAGCGCGTAATCCGCTTCCTCACATTCCGTCTCGACAAATACGCAGCACAGTATGCCGAGAAACGTCGCAGCCTCAAAGGCGCTAAAAAAGAAGTAGAAACTGCACCCGCAGCCGCAACCGAAGAAACAAAGGAGGACTAAATCATGGCACAGACAAAATCAGAAATCCGCTATCTCACACCGATGTCGGTCGACGTCAAGAAAAAGAAATACTGCCGCTTCAAACGCGCAGGCATCAAATATGTCGACTATAAGGACCCTGAGTTCCTGAAAAAATTCCTCAACGAACAGGGCAAGATTCTTCCCCGCCGCATCACCGGCACTTCGCTGAAATTTCAGCGCCGTGTGGCTCAGGCCGTAAAACGTGCACGCCATCTGGCACTTCTGCCCTACGTAACCGACTTGATGAAATAACCCTTAAAGCTCAAGGAAACCTTATGAAAATTATTCTCAAAGAAGACGTTCGCGGCCTTGGATACAAGGACGACGTCGTTGAAGTAAAAAATGGTTATGGCCGCAACTACCTTATCCCTACCGGCAAAGGTGTAATCGCGACTCCTTCGGCTCTTAAGGTACTTGCCGAAGATCAGCGTCAGCGCGCACATAAATTGGCACAGATTAAGGCCGACGCAGAAGCAGCTGCCGCTGCTCTCCAAGGCGTTTCGCTGACTATCGGTGCGAAAACCAGCTCGACTGGAACCGTATTCGGCTCGGTCAACGCTATTCAAATTGCCGAAGCCCTCGAAAAATTGGGGCACAATGTCGATCGCAAACTTATTGTCATCGACCAGCCCGTCAAAGAAGTCGGCAAATATACCGCACACGTCAACTTCCACAAAGACGTTACGGTCGACGTACCTTTCGAGGTTGTCGCCGAATAATCTGAAACTCCAACTTCAATTTTATATCCCTCAGCTATGGCCGGCGTCGT
>OGOU01003087.1_pt1 | contig 11009 bp, 16 predicted proteins | sample 1552721 | NCBI WGS metagenome assembly OGOU01 (sample SAMEA2580176, study PRJEB22360) | human gut metagenome | biome: human gut; feature: human-associated habitat; material: faeces | place: Denmark | collected 2008/2010 | reverse complement strand
CTTTCTTAAATGAACAAAAGCTGTGCCGTCTGGTATGTACATTTGGCGATGACGTTTTATCAAAGACATGCCGTGTTTTTCCAAGAGAAATTCATAAGTTTTTAGATCAAGAAGAATTTTTCCTTATGCCGTCATGTCCAGCTGTTATTGACTTGATGAAAAAATATCCAGATTGTAAATATATTGAAATGGATACTGAAAACATAGAAGGAAAGAAGAATACTGAATTTAGTGAATTAAATTTTTTAAGAAATGTACGCAGCATATTTTCTGATTGGATGAGAAGAAAAGAATTTGATCCACAGGAAAATTTAAAACATATTTTCTTTGCTGCACTTGAGCTATGGCGTATTTGGCAGGAAAACAGTAATGAAGATTTTTTATTTTCAGATGATTTCAATGCTCAGATTAAAAAGAATCTTAAAGAGTATAAAACACAAAAGCTTCAAAAAGAACTGGCGGATGCCATTTCGAAAATTCCTTCTGATCAGGAATCAGCTATTTTTGAACAAAATGAATTGTTTTTGGATTTGACAACTAATTATGAAAGAGAAGGCTTGTATAAGAGTGAGCTAAAGGATGTGCTTAACAAAGCAAGACTAATTGAGGAGGAAAACAGCACATTCCTTTTGGAACAGAAAAGAAAATTTAATGGTCATTTTTCAAAATGGCAGGAATTATTTAGAAGCTTTCTGACAGCAGAAATTGAATCAGACTGTCTGCTTCCTGATGGAAACCTGCAGGATTTTATTGTTCATCTGGAATGGATTGCACTTGAATATACAGCGATCAAACAATTTCTCTTTCTGGATTGGATGCAAAATGGTTCTTTGACATATGAAAAGATACGCGACACAATCACGTTAGTTTGTCGTATGACTGGATATGAGGAAGATGACATTTACGAGTACATGCAGGATTGTTTTGATGATGTTGTGTGGGAGTGGGGATATTTGGCATTTATTTTGACGTAAGGGAGGAATGATGTAATGAGGTTATTATTTCGACAGAGATTTTTTTCATGGTTTGACAGCTATGATATTTATAACGAGAATGAAGAAACTGTATACACAGTAAAAGGTCAGCTCTCAATTGGACATTGCCTGGCGATTTATGATGCAAATAATAATCGCATAGGAATGGTACAGGAAAAGTTTTTAACATTTCTTCCTAAATTTGAAATCTACGAATATGATCTGCAAAATAATTGTCGGTATATTGGCCAAATCAGCAAGGAATTTACTTTTTTTAAGCCAAGATATAATATTGATTTCAATGGGTGGCAGATTGAGGGAAGCTGGACTGAGTGGGATTATTCTATCTTAGATTCAAACGGACGAAATATTGCGCAAATCTCAAAGGAACTGTTTCATATGACAGATACATATGTTATTGATGTGCAAGATCCAGGAAATGCGTTGGACGCTTTGATGTTTGTACTTGCGATTGATGCAGAAAAATGTTCCAGGAATTAAAAAGTTGATCTTATTGTCGAAGAAATCATGCTGATCAGATCTCCGGAGGACTTAGAAAAATTCAAAGAGATATATGAGATAACAGAGGAAATTGCAAAAGAATATTAGAAATCTTCTGGGTCGTGGATGAACGTCAGGTATTCGTCTGTAAGCTTATAGGAAAAAAGGAGTTATTTTATAAAGATATGATGAAAATTACTTACATTAACCACAGTGGATTTTTAATTGAAACTAAAGATTGCTACTATATTTTTGACTATTATAAGGGTGAATTACCACTTCTTGACAAGAAAAAAGAAGTAATTGTTTTTTGCAGTCATTTTCATAAGGATCATTTTAATCCTGTGATTTTTGAGATCCTTGATGATATGAGCATGACATATCAGGCAATTTTGGCGAAAGATATACGCAAAAGAAAACATTTGCCAGATATGAAGATCACATATGTTTATCATGATCAGACTTATAATCTGGATAATGGCACTCAAGTCGATACATTGCTATCTAACGATAGTGGTGTAGCATTTATTGTCAAAACAAAGGAAGGCACCATTTATCATGCCGGTGACTTAAATGACTGGTATTGGGATGGTGAGCCAAAAGCTGGTAACCAGAGACTTACTTCAGCATATCGTGCGGAGATCAGGAAAATCAAGAGTATGCATTTTGATGCTGCATTTGTCCCCTTAGATCCGAGACAGGGAAATCACTATGCCGACGGGATCCTGTATTTCCTTAAAAATGTAGATTGCAATGTCATTTTTCCAATGCATTACTGGAATGATGCCAATGTAATTAAGCGGTTTATTACTGAATATCCGCAATATAAATCACGTATTAAAAACACAGAATGTGCAAAAGGAGAAGAATTATGAAGTTTAAGATGATTCACGAAAACTACAATGTATCAGACCTGGACCGATCTATTAAATTTTACAACGAGGCCCTTGATCTGCACGAAGTGAGAAGAAAGACTACCGATGATTTTATCATTGTGTATCTGAGCAATGATGTAAGTGATTTTGAGTTGGAACTTACCTGGCTTAAAGATCATCCACAGCCATATAATCTGGGTGAATGCGAATTCCACCTGGCATTCCGGGCGGAGGATTATGAGGCAGCGCATAAGAAGCATGAAGAGATGGGCTGCATTTGTTTCGAAAATGAAGCAATGGGAATCTATTTCATTGTAGATCCAGATGGATATTGGCTTGAGATACTGCCGTAAAGATAGAGTATATTGGGAATCTTAAAATCACCTTCAGACTATAATAAAAAATAGTCTGAAGGTGATATCTTCAAATGTTGTTTCTCTTTGGAAGTGATTGTTTGTTGTTTACGTGAGAATGTGTTTTACGCTTATTTTCCAAATGTATTGCTGGATTTAGCAGCAGCTTTAGCTGCCATGGTGTTAGTGGACTCAAACAAGGAAGTTGTCGGTGCAACCGGACACATCAGTACCCGTCCTGTTCCGCGGTAAACATTTACCAGGCCTTCTCCGCTAACTGCAGATCCGACAAGTGTTTTGGTTGATCGTTCTACGGTAAATTCAAGGTTTGATGACCAGCATACGGCAAGGTTTCCATCAATTTTCAGTTCATCATTTTCCAATATGACTTCAATCAATTCATCTTCGGGAACATTAGACTCCAGTGCAGCTACACCATTTCCCTGCAAACTCAGATTAAACAGGCCTTCGCTACCTAATACTGCTGAGGAAAGGTTCTTTCTGGCTACAACTTTACTTTTTACATTTGCATCACAAGCCAGGAACATGCCATCTTCAATTGTCATTCCGGCTGGTCCCCATTTGCCAATGTCTGTAAGGATAATATATTTGTATGTCGGTTCTAATACCAGACAGCCTTCACCAACATATTCCGGTTTAACTGCGGTTTCTTTTGTAACCGCACCCTTGAATGCCTTTCCAAGGAAATCTCCGATACCTTTTACACCAGATGTGGCTTGTACATTACCACCCATCCACTGCATGGAACCAGCCTGGATAACAGCTGAATGGTCTTTATCAATATCAATAACAACCTGTCTTCTTCTGACATTCATTTTACTCATGAAATACTCATTCATTGCATTCATAGGTGAAACGCTGGCATCCTGCACATATTCAAGCACATGGAAGTTTCCGATACTTTTCGCATATTTTCTGTTTTCATTTTGTAAATTTTCAATTCGCATATTACTACAGACTCCTTTACCTTTAATAATAATTCATAGTGTTACTCGGATATGTTTATTATAAATGAGGCAGCATAGATAGAAAACAATTCGTGCAGAGAAATATAAAGACAGAATTCTCAAAATTCGAGAAATATAAAGCTGCAATTCCTCATGGTGGATGTGTATTATGAAAAATAAATTTGTTATAGTGACAATATCAACAAAAAAGCAGAATATAAATGGGGTGATCAGATGGAAGCAGCACAGAGAATTCGATTAATCCGGATAATAGAAAAGATGGAGAAAAATCCGGCATTCAGTAATAAGCTTGGTATAAAGAACACATCTGAATATTTAGCAGAAAAAGAACAGAAAAAATGAAAGACACATATCAGAATGAGTTTCAGAAGGAGTAAAAAATGTTATCGTTATTATTTGCAATTTGTATGATTTGGTTTGTTGGAAAATTTTTTATATTTGGATTAAAAGCATCCTGGGGAATTATGAAATTACTTTGTACAGTTATTTTCTTTCCGGTGATATTGATTGGTATGGTTATAGGTGGACTGATGTACATTGCTTTTCCATTGTTGATTGTCGGTGGCATTATAGCATTGGTGACGTCACATTCATAATCGATCAGGAGGAGAAAACGTATGGGATATGATATTGAAAAAGAAAAAAGAGAAGCAATTGAAGCTGGACGTAGAGCTTTGAACAGTCTTCAGGCAGCAAAAGAAAATTTAAACAGTGCAAAGAACTGGGGACTGGTAGATATGTTTGGCGGTGGTTTTTTCACTACGATGCTAAAACATTCTAGAATTGATCAGGCCAAACGGAATATGGAACAGGCAAAGTATGATCTTCGTAATTTCAGTAGAGAATTAAATGATGTAAATATGGTATGTAACTTGAATATCGATACTGGAGATTTTCTTTCTTTTGCGGATTATTTTTTTGATGGATTTGTTGTGGACTGGGTGGTCCAGGATCGAATCAATAATGCAAAAAGACAGGTAGAAGAAGCAATTCGAAGAACAGAAAGTATAGTCAATCAATTACAGCGTATGTAAAGGAAAAGGCAATGAGTCAGAAATGGTTCATTGCCTTTTGTCGTGTTATGGATTATTTCAATTTTTCTTTCTCGGCATTTAAGAGCTCAAGATTAAGCCCCTGTTCTCCGGCTGTCTTATCTACCCAAAGATTCAAAGAGTCTATGGCTAAAGAAATTTCATCAAGTTTTTTACTGATATAAGCAAAATCTTTCATTTCATCATCACTGATCTTACCGTCACGGGCAATTTGGATCAGACGACCGGTAAGAGGATTGATTTCATTTAAACTGGCAATTGTCTCCAAAATGATATTTGACAGATCGGTCATTTCTATTTCTGGAACATAACGATAGCCGATTTCGCATTTGTGAGAGCAATAATAATTGCAAAGCTCTGGTCTTTTATAGGCATCTGCCATCTGGAGGATATCATAAGGCGTAGGTTCTTGTGTTTCATATTCAAATTTTTCAATTTTTGAATCAGAGACAGCATCCATTTTTTCACTGGCCTCTGCTCTTGTAAGTCCTGCCGCTTCTCGGCAAAGCTGGTAAATTGTTTTGTTTTCCCTGGTGGATTGCTTACCCATGAGAATTTCCTCCCCGTATATCGTTGAACATGAGGATTATCAATATTTAAGTCCTCATGCAAGACGTGTATTTCTCGTATAGAGTTTATTATACTTGAATTATCAATTAACAACAAGTTCAATAATGAACATGAAGTCAAAAAGAGTAAAAGAGGAAAGAGAGGTTACAGAAAGGGCATTATGAACAAACAGGAAATCAAAGAATCTATTGAAAAAGAAAACAGAACACTTGTTCTACAGTGCGGAGTGTGGTATACTATAATCAGTCGAAAGGATAGAAAGGACTGATTATATGGATAAAATGGATCATAATGCACATTCAGTATATTTGATGTATTATCATCTGATCATGGTTGTAAAATACCGAAGAAAAGTAATAGATGATCCGATTTCGGAACGTGCAAAAGAGATTTGGGAACGTATTGCACCTGATTATGGAATCACACTGGAAGAATGGAATCATGATGTTGATCATGTGCATGTTATGTTTCGGGCACAGCCAAAATCAGAACTCAGTAAATTTATCAATGCGTATAAAAGTGCAAGCAGTCGTTTGTTAAAAAAGGAATATCCACAGATCAGGGAAAGACTTTGGAAGGAAGCATTCTGGAGTCAAAGTTTCTGCCTGTTGACAGCGGGTGGTGCACCGATTGATGTTATCCGTAATTATATTGAGACGCAGGGAGAGAAAAAAAGATGAATATAGCTTACCATTTTCGTATATATCCAAACAGAGAACAGGAAGTTCTGTTCGCAAAAACATTTGGCTGCTGTCGTTTTTTATATAATCAGATGTTGAATGATAAGATACGGGAATATAAAGCAACGAAAAAAATGCTGCGAAATACACCGGCGATGTATAAAAAAGCATATCCATTTTTGAAAGAAGTGGATTCCCTGGCACTTGCAAATGTGCAGATGCATCTGGAAAAGGCATATAAGAATTTTTTCAGGGATCCAAAGATTGGCTTTCCAAAATTCAAATCAAAACACAGGAGCCGAAAAAGCTATACGACAAATGTGGTCAATGGAAATATTCAGGTAGAAGATCATCGGATAAAACTACCGAAGTTGAAATGGATCCGTATGAAAAAACATCGTGATATTCCAGAAAAATATTGCCTGAAATCTGTAACAATAAGTATGGAACCATCCGGAAAGTATTATGCAAGTCTATTATATGAAAAATCTGACTGTGAAAACCAAGCAGAAGAGTTTGATTATGAAGATGCAAAGATACTAGGAATTGATTATGCAATGCATGGAATGGCTGTGTTTTCTGAAGATATACAGAAGGAAAATGAAGGATACTTCAGAAAAAGTGAGGAGCGGCTGGCAAGGGAACAAAGAAAGTTATCCCATTGCGTGAAAGGAAGCAATAATTATTACCGACAGAAAAAACGTGTTGCATTATGTCATGAAAAAATCCGAAACCAGAGGAAAGATTTCTTACATAAGCTGAGTCATGAAATGGTAGAGGCATATGATGTTGTTGCAGTAGAAGATATTGATATGAAAGCAATGAGTCAGTGTATGCATTTTGGAAAAAGTGTCATGGATAACAGTTACGGAAAGTTTCGGGAATTGCTGGAATATAAGCTGACATGGAGAGGAAAGAAATTGGTACGTGTAGACCGTTTTTTCCCTTCTAGTAAAAAATGCTGTAAATGTGGCAGTGTAAAGAAAGAACTGAAACTTTCGGACAGAGTATATCTTTGTACATGTGGAAATCGGATAGATCGTGATCTGAATGCGGCAATCAATATACGTGAAGAAGCACGCCGCATGTTGTGTGCAGGATAAATGGGAAGTGTCTGTATCCAGACAATGAAAATATCCCATAACTGGGTAAAAATGAATCGCGGGGCACGCGAGGATAGCTTGTAGATACTTGGCTCAGTAGAGCCATTGAGCAAGAAGCCCTCACTTCAAAATCTGTGATTTAAGTGGTGGGAGCATGTCACTTAAGCATAATGTAGACGGTGTGCTATAATTGCTGACAGTAGACATCAGAAAAGAAGGGACAAAATATGCAGATCAGTTTATTACTAATGGAAGAGATTGCAAAGCTTTTTGCGATCATGCTTATGGGATATGCGGTTGTAAAAGCTGGACTTATGAAGTCATCGGAGAGTAAAAGCATATCTGTAGTCATGGTTTATCTGGTTATTCCATGCGTGATTATCGACGCATTTCAGGTGGACTATACAGCAGATGTAAAAAAAGGACTGCTCCTGGCATGTGCAGCAGCAGTTCTGGTACATGTTTTATTTCTGATACTTACCACAATATTAAAACAAGTATTACAGCTGGATACGATTGAGCGTGCAACTGTTATTTATTCAAATGCCGGGATACTGGTAATTCCGCTGGTACAGGATTTGCTTGGACAGGAGTACGTTATTTACTCCAGTGCTTATATTGCGGTACAGCTGATTCTGATCTGGACACACTGCAAAAATATGCTTTGCGAAGAAGATAGATTAGAGTGGAAAAAAGTATTTCTGAACGTAAATATTATTTCAATCATAGTAGGAGTGATATTGTTTGTCTGCAAAATCCAGTTGCCTTCAGGTATGCAGGATGTCCTGGATATGATGAACAATATGATTGGTCCGATCGGTATGCTGCTTGCCGGAATGGTTATTGCGGATGTACCTCTTAAGACTGTATTTACTAAGAAAAGAAACTATGTTTCGACAGTATTGCGATTGGTTATTTATCCAATATTTATATTGATTTTAATGAAAGTGATTTATACATTTGCGGGACTAAATGATTCCAAACAGATTCTCCTGACTGTGTATATTGCATCCATAACACCTGCTTGTGCAACTGTGACATCCATGGCGCAACTATATGATAAAGATGCGGCATATGCGAGCTCGTTGTATGTGCTTACGACACTGCTGTCAATTGTGACTATGCCAGTGATGGTGGGAATGTATGAGATGTTTGTGTGAGAGAATAGAAAGATTGAAGAAATGACAGAAGAGACACTGACTGCGGTTGGTGTCTTTTTTCGTTCACGTTGTAGGCAAAAATAGCGTTTGAAAATGCAATTAAAGGTAACTAGAACCGGTTGGTTGTCGGGATTTTTGCACAGCCATTTATTGTAAGATGATAACATCAAAAAAATCCAAGGAGGACTGGCAAATGAAAGGTTATGACACAAGCAACGGATATATGGGATATGTAGAAGGCAAATACATTTTATTTGTCAGTGAACAGGAATATTTCGAGTTTATGGAAGATTAAGAGGAGGAAGGGCAATGAGTAAAATTTATTTTACACTGACAGGAACAAATCATTATTTCGGAAAAGAATTTCTGAAAAAAGGAACGAAGATCCGCTTAGAAAAAGAACCAAACAATGAGTATGACAAGGAAGCAATTAAAGTAACTTATGAAGGTCTGGGAAAGATCGGATATGTAGCAAACAGTTCCAATACCGTGCTCGGAGATTCCATGAGTGCCGGAAGAATATATGATAAGATCGGAAAGACGGCAAAAGCAAAAGTGGTGCTTGTTACAGATCACGGAACAATCTGCAGCATCAGCAAGAAGAGCCTTCTGGATAATCAAAAGAAGGTTAAGAAATTTGAAGTAGAAGTTGAAAAATAAGGAAATCTTAGGGAGGAAAAATCATGTTTGGATTTGATAAGATGTTTGATTTTAACAGAGACGGGAAATTGGATAGCTTGGAACGTGCTATACAGTTTCAGTTCATGGACGATATGTTGAAGGAAGATCACAGCAGTTCTGATTTTGACGAAGATGAAGCAGACGTTTTCGGTGATGCCGGACTCGATTATGATGAGTTGGAATTTATGGATCCGGATGAAAGAAGAGAAGTGTTGGAAGATGCAGGATTGGATCCGGATGAGTTTGATTTTTAAGAGGAGAGTTCAACGAATGAAGTCAAATATAGAAATGAAAATGGAGCTTATGGAGCGAAGACAAGCGGTACATGCAAATAAGATACAGGCACTTATGCTAATGATAATTGCGATGCAGATCCCGGAAAAAGAAAAGAACCGAAAGATATTAAAAGCTGTTCGAGTTAGTACCGCATTATTGTGGATTCTTACGTGCGTAGAGGATCTGGTGTTGATAATCCGAAACAGTAAGTTAAATAAATCTGAGAAGAGAAAAGCAAAACAGTGCCAGGCAGAAAAAATACAAAAGTTAACACTTTCATTAGAATCATTGCTTGGTGAGAAGACAGCAGAACCAACATTATGGCAGAAAGCAAAGTCATATATATCCGGCATATTTAACAAGAAAACATTCTTTGAGTTAAATGACTTTCGGTTGGTATCAGAGCAGGGATATCCCAAGAATCAGGCAATCTGTGTTTACATATGGAAAGATAAGAATGAACAGTTATTCTGGCAGACTGGTATTTATAATCAGAAACTGAAACAATTCTCAGTTTGCTATGGAACAGTGAGGTATGCAATCAATGAAGATAAAGTAACTGCCTGGAAAAAGATGAATGCAGATGCTGTAGCATTAGAGATAACGGATCGCAGGAATTAGAAGCGAGGGATAAAATGGAAAAAGAACAAATATTTTTACGGGGATAGATGATTGTACAGAATGATAAGTTTGTTTTACAGGAAAGATGCACTACAGAGGTTATATCTATGTTATACTTGAGTTGATATTGAGTAAATGGAGTACAGGAGAAAGTAAATGGTAAAGCAAATCGTAAGAGACATTTTCTTCTTAGGCCAGCCATCCGAACCAGCCACGAAAGCTGACATCCAGGTTGGAAAGGATCTGCAGGATGCCGATGTATGGGGGAAAACATTGAATGAGACTTCTACGCCATTCAATAACATGATGGAAATGTATTTCGAGGAATTTGATATAGATGGATTGCTTGCGAAATATGAATCTGGTAAGTATTTCGTTCGATATGCCACAGAATTGACAGAACTTGCAGGTAGGCAGAAGCTTGTAAGACTGTATGATCCGAGTGGTAATCTCATCGAGGTTCGTACGCCATTTACGTGTAATTGAGGAAGAAGATATGCAGATTTTTGTTGATGCAGATGCCTGCCCGGTAGTTGGTATTGTTGAAAAAATAGCAAAAGAGCACAGTGTTCCGGTAACGTTATTGTGTGATACAAATCATGTGATATCTTCTGATTACAGTGAAGTGCTTGTAGTTGGAGCCGGCGCAGATGCAGTGGATTATAAACTGATCAGTATTTGTCATAAAGGCGATATTGTTGTATAACAGGATTATGGAGTTGCGGCAATGGCACTTGGAAAGGGGCTCACAAGGTCCAGTGGACCTTGGCTTTGAGCCGACCGAAGCGGAGCGTAGACCTTATGCGATTCATCAATCTGGGAAATGGTATACCAATGAGAATATTGACCAGATGCTTATGGAGCGGCATCTGAATAAGAAGGCACGAAGGGCATCCGGAAAGAATCATTTAAAAGGACCAAGAAAACGAACATCGGAGGATGATGAGCATTTCAGAGAATCCTTCGAGAAAATGATACATATAGCAATGGATAAGGAGAAGTAATTAGAAACAAAACACAGGAGAATCGGGAGGTGTAGAATGATGGAAAAGGAAAGAACCTACATTGCAATCGATCTTAAGTCATTCTATGCGTCTGTGGAATGTAAAGAACGAAATCGGGATCCTTTGACGACCAATCTTGTGGTTGCGGATAAAAGCAGAACAGAAAAAAC
>OGOU01003072.1_pt1 | contig 11040 bp, 14 predicted proteins | sample 1552721 | NCBI WGS metagenome assembly OGOU01 (sample SAMEA2580176, study PRJEB22360) | human gut metagenome | biome: human gut; feature: human-associated habitat; material: faeces | place: Denmark | collected 2008/2010 | reverse complement strand
GGGGATATGAAAATAGTTGCACGCCATCAAGAAGAAGCTTACTTTTTTATTGTGCATTATTTAAAATCTACTGAGGAATATTCTGTGCGATTCGCTGTTGTTATGCTGATGAATGAGGGCAACACAATTCCGACAGAAACTGAGGTTAAGCTTGCGCACTCGGCTGCTGCATTCCTCGGCAAACAAATGGAAGAATAGCAGCCTATTGGCTGCAGCTATTCGTGCAGACGTATCATATAATATGTACTTCTGTACCCGAACTCTTTTGAGCAATTATTAAGGGCTGACCTTGTTTTGGTCAGCCCTTTTCCCTATTATTAAATGATTCTACTTATCAGATTGCTGAGGGTGGCATTTCCCCGCCATTGCACAGGACGCACAGCCGCAGCCTGAGCAAGTGGGTTTTCCTTTTTTTCTCGCCCTGAAATTAAATATCAAAACAGCACAAACCACTGCGACAATTACAAACGAAACAATTATTGTTCCTATATTTTCAATTAAAAATTCAAACATATGCGTCCTCCTCTTTAAAACGGTTATAATTATTTAGCCTTGGTTTTTAATTTTACGGGAGTGGAGTCCTCATAGGGTCTTGCCAACATATAAATCATAAATATGAGTGTTGCCGCTGCAAAAATCAATCCAAGAATATTTATATTGCCGGTGAAAATACCTCCGAATTGATTAATCATAAGAGAGATTGCATAAGCAAAGGCACACTGATAGCCCACTGCGAACAATGTCCACTTGGTACTGTTCATCTCTCTCCTGATAGCTCCGATTGCAGCAACGCAGGGAGCGCAAAGCAAATTGAACACGAGGAAAGAGAAAGCGCTGACAGCAGTAAAGTGATTGGCAATTTCATTATATGTACCGAGCTCTGTGCCGCCGTAAAGGATTCCCAATGTGCTGACAATGTTCTCCTTGGCTATAATGCCTGTCATTGACGCAACAGCCGGCTGCCATTCGCCCCAACCGAGCGGTGTAAATATCCATGCAATGCAGTTGCCGATAATTGCAAGAATAGAGTAGCTGAGTTCGTCCTCGGAGAGCATACGGAAAGTTCCGTCAATAAATCCAAAATAGGTGGTAAACCAAATAATTATTGAAAAAACAAGAATGACTGTACCTGCTTTTTTAATAAATGACCAGCCTCTCTCCCACATTGAACGAAGAAGATTGGGAACCGTCGGCATATGATAAGCAGGAAGCTCCATAACAAACGGAGCAGGCTCTCCGATAAACGGTTTTGTCTTTTTAAGAATAAGACCTGAAACTATAATTGCAAACATACCGATGAAATAGGCTGATGTGGCTACCCACGGTGAGCCGTGAAAAACAGCACCGGCAATCATTGCGATAAACGGCACTTTAGCTCCGCACGGAATAAATGTTGTTGTAATAATCGTCATACGGCGGTCACGCAAATTCTCTATTGTACGAGAAGCCATAATTCCAGGAACGCCGCAGCCTGTGCCGACAAGCATAGGAATGAACGATTTTCCCGAAAGTCCGAATTTACGGAACAATCTGTCAAGAACGAATGCGATACGGGACATATAGCCGCAGCTTTCAAGGAATCCGAGGAGCAAAAACAGAATAAGCAGCTGCGGTACAAAGCTCAGCACTGAACCTACACCCGCTACAATACCGTCAAGAATAAGATTGGTGAGCCAGTCTGCACAGTTAATTGCTTCAAGTCCGTTGCCGATAAGCACAGGAACACCGGGTACCCACACACCGTACGCACTTGGGTCAGGAGCACCGTAGGAAATCTTGTAATCGGTATCGAGGTAGTTTTGAACAGCTCTTTCGAGCTGAGTCTTTGTTGTGTACGGATTCTCCGTAACCTCAAGGGTTTCTTCATCCTCTACCATATAAGTAACATTTGCATTTTCCGGTGTTAAAGCGACAAGACTTGCAAGAGCAGTCTCTGCGCCCTTCTCGGTGTAATTATCTGATTCAGCGTCCAGAGCTGCTGTAATATTGTCGTTGCCATACTCCTTAGCGAACGCCTCAATAATTGCGTCTGAATCACCGTAGGTTCTTTCTGCATCCTCAAACTGTTCACCGCCGATTCCCAGTAAATGCCAGCCATCGCCGAATAATCCGTCATTTGCCCAATCTGTCACCACCGAACCGACCGCCTGCATTGAAATAAAATAAACAAGAAACATTATAATTGCAAAAATCGGTAATCCGAGCCAGCGGCTTGTAACAATCTTATCAATTTTATCCGAGGTTGACAACCCGCCCTGATTTTTCTTTTTATAGCAGGTCTTGAGAACTGCGGTTATGTAGTTATATCTTTCATTAGTAATAATACTCTCGCTGTCATCATCAAGCTCTTTTTCTGCACGATTAATATCTTTTTCAACGTGCTGTCTGGTTTCATCGCTGAGATTTAGCGTAGTCATAACCTTTTCGTCACGCTCAAAAACCTTGATTGCGTACCATCTCTGCTGTTCCTCCGGCATTTCGTGAACTACCGCCTCCTCAATATGAGCAAGGGCGTGTTCAACAGCGCCGCTGAAGGTGTGCATCGGAACAGGCTTGCTTTCCTTTGCGGCTTCAATAGCTGCCTCCGCCCCCTCTATAATACCGTCGCTCTTTAAAGCAGAAATTTCAAAAACCTTGCAGCCAAGCTCCTTTGAAAGTACGGCTGTATCAATCTTATCTCCATTCTTTTTGACAACGTCCATCATATTGATTGCAATAACCACAGGGATACCAATCTCTGCAAGCTGTGTTGTGAGATAAAGGTTGCGTTCAAGGTTGGTACCGTCAACAATATTAAGAATTGCGTCAGGTCTTTCATCTACAAGGTAATTACGGGCAACTACCTCCTCAAGAGTGTAAGGTGAAAGCGAATAAATACCCGGCAAATCCATAATAACAACATCATCGTGCTTTTTGAGCCCGCCCTCTTTTTTTTCAACCGTAACGCCAGGCCAGTTGCCAACGGACTGGTTAGAACCGGTCAAGGCGTTAAAAAGGGTTGTTTTACCGCAGTTTGGGTTGCCTGCGAGTGCTATTTTAATACCCATCAAAGTCTTCCTCTCATCATAGTTACATACAACTAACTTTATTCTTAAAAATATCGGGGATATTTCCCCGTATTATAATTTATACAAGTTCAATCAAGTTCAATCATTTCAGCGTCAGCTTTACGCAAAGAAAGTTCGTAGCCTCTCACCTGAACCTCAATAGGGTCGCCGAGCGGAGCTACCTTGCGGATATATATTTCAACTCCCTTTGTAATGCCCATATCCATAATTCTGCGTCTGATTGCGCCCTGACCGCTGACCTTTGCAACCTTTACGGTTTCTCCGATTTTTGCATCTTTAAGAGTTTTCATATTATACCTCCGTTAAGTCATCGTTTTTCTTGCCGTTTACTGTCAAATGCGATTTTTTACTTACATACTCAGCACAAATATCGGCAAATGATAAATACATAGACTAACCACTCTAATTAGTGTAAAACTCACTCAGCAAAAGTTAGCCTAACCTAACTTTATACAGTATACTATAAATGCATATATATGTCAACTATTTTTTATAAACAAATTTATTTCAGTGTAATTTCAGCAATTTAACAAATTTTTGAATTTTTGAATTATAATTTTCATAAATTAATACATTCTTTAAATTCCTGTCGCATAAAAATACAAATCAATACTATGAATATATTAATCTAAATATTACAGCACAAAGGTATATATACCTTATCATAAACATTGCGCAGAAATTCTGATCATGGTATAATTAGTAAACAAATTGTCGGTAAACCTGAATTTTTGATTTGAAGGGAGAACGCATTGTGATTAATAAATTACATTTTGAAATGATTAATCTTTATCAAGGAGATCCAAAGAGAATCCAACATTTTTGCAAGGTGCACAGCTATGCTAAGCTTATTGGTGAAGCTGAGAATATTGACAGAAATACATTATTCATTCTTGAAGCCGCAGCATTAACACATGATATAGGGATTCATAAATGTGAGGAAATATATGGTAATTGCAACGGGAAACTCCAAGAAAAAGAAGGTCCGTCTATTGCGAAAAAAATGCTCTCTGATTTGGGCTTTGATAATGAAGTTTCAAAAAGGGTTCAGTACCTTATAGCACATCATCATACATACACTGACATAGACGGAATTGATTATCAGATACTGGTGGAGGCAGATTTTCTTGTAAATATGCACGAGGATAAGCTGTCCTCAGAAGCAATAAAATCAGCTTACAATAAAATTTTTAAATCAAATTCAGGAAAGAAAATATGTGAAAAAATGTTTTTTGTGTTAGATTCGGATAAGCTTACAGCAAATCGATACTAACAGCCAAGCCCTTACAAACATTACGCTTTTCAGCTTTTTAGATTGGAGAAAATTATGATAAAAGTATTATTCATCTGTCACGGCAATATTTGCCGCTCGCCTATGGCAGAATTTGTATTTAAAAAGATAGTTGCTGACAAAGGATTTTCCGAAAAATTCTTGATTGATTCTGCTGCCACAAGCACAGAGGAAATCGGAAACGGAATTCACTCCGGCACAAAAAATAAGCTCACTGAAATGAATATTCCGTTTACCCGCCACCGTGCTGTTCAGATAACCAAGGCTGATTACGAAAAATACGATTATCTTATCGGTATGGATTCTATGAATCTGCGCAATATGCAGCGAATTTTTGGTTTTGACAGTCAGCACAAAATTCACAGACTGCTTGACTTCACCTCTTATCCGCACGATGTAGCCGACCCTTGGTACACCGGAAATTTTGACATTACATATGATGACGTCAATGCAGGCTGCAGCGCACTCTTTGACTACATTTTAGAGCATAATTTTTAAAGCAGCTAATAAATTTTTAATAAAGCCATAAACTAACATCGGAGCATACAGCGCAAAGCTATATACTCCGATTTGGTTTTTTATTCTGTTATTAATTCAATAAAGAAAATCAGAAAAAATTATTTCATACTGTTTTCGTATGACTCAATCATCTTTTTAACCATCTGTCCACCGACTGAGCCTGCTTCTCTTGATGTTAAGTCGCCGTTGTAGCCCTGCTTAAGATTTACACCTACTTCGTTTGCGCACTCCATCTTAAAACGTTCCATTGCTTCCTTTGCCTGTGGTACATTAAGCTGATTGTTATTACTTGACATATTGGTTTTCTCCTTTTTAATTTTTATTTTTTAATTATTTTATATTTTAAGCGTCAGGTTCAACCTCTTGATTTCCTTCCGCAATAGTATTGTTTGCGGTCGCTTTTGATTTATAATATGTAATTTTTTCATATATTTTTATAAAAATAAGCCTACTTCCGCCGTTCTCTGCGGTCTTTCCATTCCTCCACCTTTTGTTTCACACTATTATTGTCCACTAATATTAAACATCAGAGGATGAAGCCCCTTTTCTTTTCTTGCTCAGCTGCATTAATCATAGCACGGTATAAGTTTTTGTGTAAGCTATTCCTCTCTTCTCTCAGCAAAATACATTCCATGCTCTTTGTAATTATCCGGAATAGAATAGATATCCACGCCATCAATTTCACATATACCGGTTTCTCCGTAATTTTCCTTGGAAAATGTATCCCATGCTGTAATTAAATCTTCGGTCTTCGTGATATTGTACTTTTTTAGAAAATCCTCATAATTTTCAGGATTTTGTGTATAAATTGTCATTACATTATATTTGTCAAACAATATTTCTTCACTGCTTTCGTGCCCTCCGAAACCAAAGCAATTCATCCCGTCATCAATAAGCAAATCTCCGATATCTAAAAGAATACTCTTTACTTTTTCCTGACTGCAACCGTCAATATAGAAAACGTCCTTATGTCTGCTAATTAATTCACCACTTTCACCTTTAAGTTCATCATTCCAATTCGTAGGTATCTCTAAAATGAAAAATAGCCATTCACTATGCATATCAATAAATTCAAGCATCATATTTTTTACTTTGTCAGTGCCGACATTTGCAACAATCCTGTTTTCGTGTATTTCATATTGTTCTGATAATTTCTCGGGAAAAGGAACAGAACAACCCTTTTTCATTTGTAACATAGTTAGCTCCTTTCAAAACATATTTTTCGGTTCTGTTTTCATATTAGCATTCGTTTACGAACGCTAATATTTTTCTCGCCGTATCTAAGCTTACTTTGCTTGTGTCTTCATTTTTTAAAAACGCATTTACATTTCCGGGATTAAGATTCAGCTCTTTATATATACGATAATTTGTCACACATTTAGCTTGCTTGACTTCTGAAATTCTCCTATACATCACCATTTTTAGCCTGTCTTCCTGTTCCTTGCGGTTTTGCTGATATAAATAATTATTATAAACCGTCCTGTATTCACTCAAGCTGTCATTCTGTAAATAGAACTCCGCATTATCGTTATTAAGTCCTCTAAGCCTTTCGCAGGATTTGTTCAGATAATCGAATTTCTTTAATAACTTACCTCTCAGATTTTCTTCTGTGTACATCACTAAATACAAAGTTAATGTATCCTTTAATCTGGCGTTGCTGCCGGCAAGCTGAGAAAAGGTATAAAGAGATGTGCTGTTAAAACCTGATAGCTCCTGAAGCTGTGAAAGCAAATAACCTTTTAATGTCAATTTTCTCATCTAAATCTCTCCTTATAGTTTTCATAATTCGATTTCAAAGCATTTATGTCAAAGTCATTAAGCATACCGTAACAAACCTCATCAACCAACTCATCTAACAATTTCCAGTTTAAATCTTTATATACCAGCTCGTTTTCAATATCTTCAATATCCTTTTCTCTCATAGAGCACAATTTTGAAATAACCAAATCTTCAAGTGATATTGTATAGAATTTCACTTTTGTTGTAGGAATATCAACCTCAATAATTCTGTCAAGATAATCTTCGGGAAAGTTAATCCGATATGCGTTTACATTCATATTTATGTTGTATGTTTCTAAAAGTGGTTTAATTTCATCACTTGATTTATCGAATCTATATCGTGCGTTGACCTGTAAATCTTCTCCATCAAAACAAGCGCACTACCACCAACTATTACACACGAATAAATATCAGATGTAGTGTCCAACAAAGCCATATCACTATCAACCTGCAAAAGCCTGTCAATTATTTCTTTTCTAAATAAGCCCATTAATATTCCTTATTTATCAATATTACTTTTTCAATAATAGTATTATGCTATTCATATTATATTATTATTTTTTCCTTTGTCAATGTAATATCCACTCAATAATATTGTAAAAATTTTAAAAGTAATAGCCAATTTTTTATATTTCGCAGTTATATCATCACATAATTATTATTGTTGTCAGATTATATTAAAAAGTCCTCGAAAAGCTGAGCGTTTTTCAGCCTTTCGAGGATTGATATTTTTTATTGAATTAATTCTTGAAAAATGCGATATACAAGCCGTTTTTAATAGGTTACTCTCACCTGATATGTAACTTCCTGACGGTGTCTTTCGACATTGCGGTTATTTCGTATGTAGCTCTTATTTCGTACGGGTAACATCTTTAACCATCTGTCCGCCTACTGAGCCTGCTTCTCCTGATGTTAAGTCACCGTTGTAGCCCCCTTAAGATTTACGCCTACTTCCGCCACCTAACTCATTATTATATGTGCAAGAAAATAAGTAAGATAATAAGGAAAATATCTCAAAAAATGACTGCAATCCTATCCTTTCGGTAGATTTGCAGTCATTTTTATACTTTAAACTTTAGTTAAATCATTCAGGCTTGAAAGTGCCTGCCTCGATTTCGTCAATCATTGCAAGACGTTTAAGGTGTCTGCCGCCCTCCTCGGGGGTGTTAAGGAAAATCTCAGTAAACCTTACGGCTTCCTCTTCGCTTGTAACTCTGCCGCCCATACAAAGAATATTTGCGTGGTTGTGTCTGCGTGTCATTTCTGCGGAAAATTCATTGCCGACTACAGCGGCACGGATTCCCTTTACCTTGTTTGCAGCCATTGAAATGCCAATTCCCGTACCGCAGCAAAGAATGCCAAGCTCACATTCGCCGTTTGCAACTGCAGCTGCAACCTTATATCCATATACAGGATAGTCAACGCTTTCCGTGCTGTAAGTACCAAAATCCTTGTATTCTATTCCTTTTTCGTCAAGATATTTTTTTATTGCGCAGATAAGATTATATCCGCCGTGGTCACATCCGAGTGCTAACATTTCTTTTCCTCCATTTTCTTTTTCAGTTCTCTTTCAGCCTGCGGCAGTCTTAAATAAATCGGCATAAGCTGAGCTGCCGAAAGAGTTTCCCCGTCATTATATTTCCTTAAAGCAATTATCGCCGTTGAAGCCGCTCTTTGAAATCTCAGGTTCAGCGGAGCAAGCACTACATTTGGCAATAATTCTTTCATAGCATTATAACAAAGCTGTGCGCCGTCACCAACAAGCATAATTTCTTCATTACACCCTCTAAGCTCATCGCAAAGCTCTGAAATTGACAACGCTCTGTCCTCGCACAGTCTTTGAATTTCTTTGCCGTCACATCTGAAAAGTGCATTGTAAACCTGAGAACAGCGGGCGTCCATCACCGAGCATATAATGCACTTTGAACACTGCAAATTATATGCAAGGCTTTCAAGTGTTGAAACCTCAATACAGGGCAGTTCGTCGGCAAAAGCAAGTCCCTTTGCCGCTGCAACTCCGATTCTTACACCCGTAAACGAACCCGGCCCGCAGTTTACGGCTATTGCGTCAACATCTAAAATTTTTGTGTCGGTATTTGAAAGCAGGCTTTCAATCATCGGCATAAGGGTTCTGCTGTGCGTAAGCTTTGTATTTATAAAAAACTCACCGATTATTTTTTCCTCGTCACAAAGAGCTGCCGAAGCTGCTGTTGCGCTTGTATCTATTGCAAGAATTTTCATTGCAGTTCAACACCTTCAATTTCAAAAATTCTGTCATCATCATTTTCGCCCTTTTTAATGCTGATTCTTATACAATCAGTGGGAAGAGCCTCTTCGATGTTTTCGCTCCACTCTATAATTATAATACCGTTGTCAATATAATCAAAAAAACCTGTTGAATATAAATCGTCCCAAGTGGAAACACGGTACATATCAAAATGAAAAATATTAAATTTGCCCGAATACTCATTGACAAGAGCAAATGTAGGACTTGAAACATTTTCCCCTGCACCGAGTGCACCGGCAAGCCCTCTTGTAAAGGCGGTCTTACCCATTCCCAGACCGCCGAAAAGGGCAATTACCTCTGTTCCGCACAATTTTTCGGCAATCCTTGCGCCGAGTGCCTCGGTTTCCTGTGCGTTATGAGTGTTTACTGTAATCATCAGAACAAACCGTCAATCTTTCCGTTATCGGAAACATCAATTTTCTCAGCCGCAGGAGTCTTTGGAAGTCCGGGCATTGTCATTATGTCGCCTGTGTAAACCACAACAAAGCCTGCGCCGTTTGAAAGTGTGAAATTCCTTACTGTAATTTCAAAGCCCTTTGGTGCACCGAGAAGTGCCGGATTATCGGAAAGTGAATACTGAGTTTTAGCAATGCATACAGGAAGCTTATCGCCGCCGAGAGCCTGAATCTGCTTTAATGCCTTTTCTGCAGCGCTTGTATAATTAACCTTTTCTGCGCCGTAGATTGTCTTTGCAATCTTTTCTACCTTTTCTTTAATTGTAAGGTCATCTGAATAGATAGGTGCAAAGTCAGATGGCTTTTCACAAGCCTCAACTACCTTTTGAGCAAGCTCAATTCCGCCTTCTCCGCCCTTTGAAAATACATTTGAAAGGGCAAAATCTGCGCCCTTTGACTTGCAGTAGGCTTCAATAAAGCTAAGCTCCTCTGCCGTATCTGTGCCAAACTGATTGATTGCAACTACAACGGGGACATTGTATTTTCTCATATTTTCAATGTGAACGCCGAGGTTTTCAATACCTGACCTGAGCGCTTCAAGATTTTCCTTTGAAACATCCTGCTTTGGCACACCGCCGTTGTATTTAAGAGCACGGCAGGTTGCAACAATTACTACGGCAGACGGTGCAATACCTGCATATCTGCACTTAATATCAAAGAATTTTTCTGCGCCCAGGTCAGAGCCAAAGCCAGCCTCGGTAATGCAGTAATCTCCGAGTTTTAACGCAAGCCTGGTTGCTCTTACACTGTTGCAGCCGTGAGCGATATTTGCAAATGGGCCGCCGTGCATAATTGCAGGAGTGCCCTCAAGGGTTTGTACAAGGTTTGGCTTGATTGCGTCTTTAAGGAGAGCGGTCATTGCGCCGTCAGCCTTAATGTCCTTTGCAAAAACAGGCTCGCCCGAATAGGTATAGGCAATAAGGATATTTCCGAGTCTTTTCTTTAAATCTGTAATATCATCAGCAAGGCAAAGGATAGCCATAACCTCAGAAGCTACGGTAATAATGAAGTGGTCCTCTCTGGGAACACCGTTTATTTTGCCGCCAAGTCCCACTACGATGTTTCTTAACGCTCTGTCGTTCATATCAAGGCATCTCTTAATAAGAATCTGACGGGGATCTATGCCAAGAACATTGCCCTGCTGAATGTGGTTGTCGAGCATAGCGCAGCAAAGGTTGTTTGCGGAGGTAATGGCGTGCATATCGCCTGTAAAATGCAGGTTAATATCCTCCATTGGGAGAACCTGAGCATAGCCGCCGCCTGCTGCTCCTCCCTTAATGCCGAAAACAGGGCCGAGTGACGGCTCTCTGAGGGCGATTACGGTCTTTTTGCCGATTTTAGCCATAGCCTGACCCAGACCGGCAGATGTGGTGGTCTTACCCTCTCCGGCAGGTGTTGGGTTAATTGCGGTAACAAGAACAAGCTTTCCGTCAGGCTCGTTCTCAAGGCGCTTTGCAAGCTCATCCGAGAGCTTAGCCTTATACTTGCCGTAAAACTCAAGCTCCTCCTCTTTGATTCCGATTTGAGCGGCAACCTCTTGAATGGGAAGCAGGTCAGCAGCCTGAGCAATTTCAATATCACTTAACATATCGAAAATACCTCCGTTTTTTAATATATTTTTATAATTATATCAAAAATCGT
>OGOU01003069.1_pt1 | contig 11052 bp, 10 predicted proteins | sample 1552721 | NCBI WGS metagenome assembly OGOU01 (sample SAMEA2580176, study PRJEB22360) | human gut metagenome | biome: human gut; feature: human-associated habitat; material: faeces | place: Denmark | collected 2008/2010 | reverse complement strand
TGCCGTAAAACCACCATCAACATTCATAACCGAACCGGTAACCCATTTAGCCATGTCAGAAAATAAATAAGCCACGGCGAAAGCAATATCATCGGGTTCTCCAAGCCCGAGAGGATGCAAATTATTTAACGTGTCCAAATAATCTTGATCAAAAGAATTCACGTTCGCATCCATCATCGGCGTCTTAATGAAACCGGGGGCAATACAATTAAATCTAATTTTTTTAGAAGCGAACTCCATCGCCAAAGCCTTCGTTATCCCGATTATCCCCGACTTTGTCATCGCATAACCAACATTTGCAGCTGATCCCACAACCCCGTACACGGAAGATATCAAAACAACAGAACCATGCTCTCCTGCATAAACCTTTCGATTGGTGAAAATTTTGGCTAATTCAATAGCAGCATAAGTATTCAACTTGTAAACTTCCGTACACACATTTTCACTTACTCCTTTCAACGGTGCGATATATGGTCGTCCGGCAATATGCGCAAATCCATTCAACTTCCCGAAATCTACAACCATATCGGAGATCTTTTGCTTTATCGCCCCCGAATCTGTCAAGTTTATATCCAAAAGATAGGTACTATTCGGACACAGAGATTGAGTACATTTTAATCCATCTACATTCAAATCCACGAGAACAAGCTCCGCACCCAAACGAGACAAAAGAATACTTGTAGCCTTACCAATACCAGAGGAGGCACCAGTAACCAGATACCGTCGTCCTCTCAAATTCAACGGGTTACATTCCATCATTTTAACAACGCAACGAGTCCTCCCACTGTCTTGACTCCATTTACATCTTTAGCCAAAAGGGTCTTTCCATAATTTTCAGAAGCCCAGGCTATAATAGAAAGAACCGTCAAGGAATCCCAACACTCGAACTCTGACAAAATTTCATTATCTTTTACTTCATCAACCTCCAGCAATTCAGCTAATTCTTCATACATATTTTCCATAACTATTCCTTAATAATAAATGATTTCATTAAAATTCAAATTACCTATATTCAAAAGCAAGGCTCCCCAGGTCAGTCCAACCCCGAAACCCGCCAAACAGAAAACATACTGCTCCCGCATCAATCGATCCCCGAGATTAAACCCTATATTAGTTGGTATCGTGGCACCACTGGCATTACCAAAATTCTCGACAATATTAGAAGGCATTTTTTCACGAGGAACCCCCAACTTATCCGCCAATTTATGCAACATAAAACGGTTGGGTTGGTGAAACATGTACCAGTCAACACGTTCCTTTGAACTCCCCGCCACGTGCAACAAATTTTCAATCATAGGAGGCACTTCTCTTTGAACGAAGTTAAACACCTCATCCCCTTTCATGACAAGATTATCCTGAGAGCGAAAATTACCAGCCTCATCTTCAACCATTTGTCGTGTATCATCGGAAGCGGGTAATCGAAAACCACCAGCTGGAATCATTAACACATCAGCATTGGTTCCATCCATTTTCAACAAGCCATGAATAACAACAGGTTCCATGCTCTTCTCCACGATCGTTATCGTTGCAGCATCACCAATTAACGGGTTACTATTACGATCTCTCTTTGACACCTTTCGGCTCAGCACGTCAGCATTCAACAGCACGACCTTGTTTATACTTTCCTGTTCTAATAACATAAACGCCTCAATCAACCCCACGACAAAACCACAACATCCCTGGTTTATATCCATGCAAAAAGTATCCGTTCCCAACCCCACTTTACCTTGAATGATACTACTCGTTGCAGGCATAAAATGATCCGGGGATTGCGTGACCAATAATAACGCATCCACATCTTCCCTGCGCAACAGATTATTTTCAAACAGGTAATTCAGCCCATGCACGCACAAATCTGACACACAAGTCCCGTCCTCTACTACCCGATGCTTGTTGTAACCCATCGCCATTTTCAATTTCATTGACTTGGCCACGGAAAAGTTATAATTTTCCAATTCCTCCTCGAAAAAAATTTCTTTGGAAGGTAACACGGTCAATATTCCCGTGATCTTTTTATCATGAAATTTCAAATTCATACTTCCACCCCATTTTTTTTCAACAATGCCTCGATTCTTTCTACTGACGAAAAATTATCAGGTAACACATCCATCCCATCTATGGATATGCTAAACTCACTATCTAAAGCGGTGACGAGATTAATAATATCGAAAGAATCCAGCATCCCTTCTTCTATAAAATTCAAGGGCTCATTAAAATCAAACTCCGGACGGAGTTCCGACAAAATACTTATTATTTTCTTTTTCATATTCATTTTCTTATTAACACGTGATCAAACATTTTCTCTTGCGAAAAACCGTAATGCATGTAACGCTTTATCGCATTTTCATTAGACGTTATTACCCAAAACAACTGTCGCTTTGTCATTTTACCCCGGTAGAAAAATTCTCGAAACAAAGAGGCTCCAATTTTACAATCCCTGTAATCCGGGTGTACAAACCAATAGCGCAAATAAAGAGTCACCCCGATCAATTCATAAATTAAAAAACCCACGACTTTTTCCCCGACACGACTAACCAGAATACTCTTCGAGCTTACCCATTGAACCAACTCCTCCTGCAAAGGAATTTGTTCCGAGTAAGGATCAAAATATTGATGGTACAAATCTAAAATTGAAGAAATATCTTGATCTGTTGCCTCACTCACGACACCCGGTACCCGTTCATGAACAGAAGGCCCCCCTACCCGACTCATCCTCACTAATGTTGTATGCTCTTCAAATCCCTTGTCTACAAACAACTGCTTACAAGATAATACAGAATCACCACCAACAATATCAACAACAAGAAACGGTTGGTCGTGCTCTTTCAAGAAAGTAGATAGGTTATCTTTTAAGACACCCTCACCCGTTGCACAATAATACAAATTAACCAATCGCGATCTTTTCCTTAAAAAAAAGATTGTATTACCGTAACAAACATGAAAAAAACTATCATGCTTACACCATAAAGATACCTTGAACGGATCCGGAAAAAAATTGGTCACGAACCCCATCTTTAACCCTCGAATTTCGCTAACGAGGGATTGCACCTCTTCAAAAGAAGTAACCCGTTTCATCAATTATTTATTTGCCTGTTATAAAATAAACGGTCAATTTTTCCGTTAGTATTTCGTTGAAGCTCGGGTAAATAATGGTAAACAACCGGGATCATATATTTAGGCAACTCTCGCCCTATCGCCACTCGAAATTCCGAAGCCGTCATCTCCTTCTCCGCCTCGTAAAATAACGTGATCTCCTTCTTGGCAAAATTGTAAACGACACACCCATTTTTCACGAGCTTCAATTTATTGATAATCACGTGCTCAATCTCGCCTAATTCGATTCGGTACCCCAAGTGTTTTACCAGCGAATCACGCCTCCCTTTAAACACGATCTCCCCCCTCTCGTTGATAAAGACAATATCCCCGGTTCGATAAATAATTTCGGGATAGGACTTGTTTAAAGGATTTTGAACAAAAGCAGCAGCTGTTTTCTCCGGGTTATTGTAATATCCCATCGCCAGAGAGGTTCCTCGAACACACAATTCACCCTCCACATTTTTTACTATCACTTGTCGGTCGTTCTCATCCAAAATTAAAATATTTGTATTACGGCAAGGGAAGCCTATCGGGATCGGTTCCTCATCTCTCAATTCTCGCTCGACTTTAAAATAAGTGCAATCCAGGGTAATTTCAATTGGACCGTAAAGGTTAGCAAACTCCACGTTTGGCAATTTGTGATGCCAGTAATTAAATTGTTTCGTGGGAAATACTTCCCCGGCAAACCAGCATAATTTCAAATCGGGTAACGACATCTGGCTCAACAAATCCATGTTAGCGATATTCACCATGATTGTTGGCACCCAAAAAATAAAAGATACCTTTTTCTCTTGTAATAATTTTAAAATTGTCACTGGAAACGCAGAAAGATTATCCGGAATCAAAACCATCGAACATCCTTTCGACATCAACAAGCACAACTCGAAGCTATAGATATCAAAAACGAGAGGGGATAGCGAACCTATCACGTCATTTCCAGTGAACTTGAACTCTTCCAAAGCCCATTCGGTAAAGTCAAAAAAACTTCGATGGTTCAAAACAACTCCTTTAGGAGTCCCTGTCGAACCAGAAGTGTTGATGATACATAACGGGTCCGTGTCTATCAATAATAACAAACGACTTTTTAACTCATCATCATTCCATGATAATTGCTCCCAATCGATTAAATCTAAATTTATCAAAGATATTCCATCCGGAACAACATCTTTTATATTCTTTTCAAATTGGTTATTAGTAATGATAGCTACCGGCTGCACGAGTTCTAAAATATTTTTTATTCTCTCAACCGGTGTTTTTACATCCAGATTCATGTAAAAGTTACCACTATAGACAATACCTAAATCAGCATAAACACTTTCGATACTCTTGTTAAGATACACCGCAATAGGCCGCTTTATCGCGTTCTCATTCTGAACGATCTCCCAGGCCAAAGATTTACTATACTTTCCAAGACTATCAAACGTGATTTCCCTTTCTTTATCCCACACGGCAGTTTTACCCGCGCATTCCCTTAGCGTGGTTTCAAAATATTCGATAAGATTGATTTTTATCATAGACTTAAAATTAATTATACCCGTTAAATGGTTCTGTTGTAGCCATCCCTTCTTTTGACACGCCATCCCTTTTCAAGACTTTCCAGATTGTCAAAAAAATGATTTTCATGTCCAACCAAAACGAAAGATGGTCCACGTACCAAACATCTAATTCAAATTTCTTTCCCCAACTAACATCATTTCTCCCGTTAACTTGTGCCCATCCCGTAATTCCAGGACGAACGTCGTGACGGCGACCTTGTTCCGTCGAATACAATGGCAAATATTGTGGCAACAGAGGGCGCGGACCAATTAACGACATATCACCCTTCAGCACGTTAATCAATTGCGGTAATTCGTCCAAAGAAGTCGTACGAATAAATTTTCCAATTTTCGTCAAGCGTTCTTCATCAGGCAATAAATTCCCCATAAGATCTCGTTTATCAGTCATTGACTTGAACTTTATCACTTTAAAGATTTTCCCGCCTCTTCCCGGACGTTCCTGTGTAAAAAAAGCACCAGCACCTTTATTGACAAAATGCAATCCAAGCGCAATCACGACCAAGATTGGCCAAATTACAAATAGCACACAAAAGACTATTAAAAAATCCAAGCACCTTTTAAAACAACCTCTATACATTTCATTTAAAATGATTCATGATTATTTCATAACCTTTCTCTACCGTGTAATTTTCTTTCAGGAATTGATATCCCCGTTGTCCCATCTCCTCTCGCAAGTTAACATTCCAAACTAATTTTTTAACAAGACTAAAAAATCCTTCCAAATCCCCACTCTCAACCCAACAACCATAACCGTTCTCAACCGCAATCATCCCAATATCCGTGTTCCGATCTGTTGCCAACAACACCGGTACCCGACTTTCTAAATACGATAACAAACGAGAAGGATAATTGGGAATTGTAAAACGACGATCTAAAAATATCAAACCGATATCACACACCCGAACCAAATTATCGTATTGTTCTTTGGGTAAAGCAGATAATAATTTTGAGTTCTGAAGATCATTATCTAAAAACCAACGTTTCAACCTCGGGTATTCTGTTCCACTGCCAATTACCACGAAATAAGAGTTACTCCTTCGCTCATTCACTTCTAAAACTTCCATCAAAAAATCTACCCCTTGAGGTTTTCCTAAATTTCCACCATACACGAATATCGTTTTCTCGGAAGGGATACCTAACTCGCCTAATACTTGTTCACGGTCAACCTCCTTCTCCATCTCCTCTAATTTTACACAATTAGGACAAACTTCCACTTTTCGAGGATCCACTCCCGGGTTATATCTTAACACGAACTGCACGTTAGCCGGAGACATACAACCTATATAATCGGAAATTTGATACAACTTTTGTTCTTTCTTACGAAAAAAACGATAAAATAAGCCTTTTCGAGAAAACATCCCTAAATCTACCGCATTTTGAGGGAATATATCTTTTAACAGCAAATAAGTTCTCGCCCCACACCTTTTCTTTTCACTCTCAATCACCTGGTTAAAAGTAATTGGCGGCGTAGAGTAAAGAATCAAATCGAAATAAACATTCGCAAAATATTTCCGTATTGCATACAAATACTGTCTTTCCAACAACAACATCCCGATCCCTTTCTCCACTATATTCGTTTTCTGAATATTCAACGTCTTAACCCCAAGAATCTTTCCCCCAGGGAAATCTGTTACACTTGTAGGTTCTCCCGTCGAACGTTCTTTCGGTGTCACGATATAGCAACGATGTCCATGGTGAATGAATTCCCGAAGTAAGTCTGTGTATATTCCTCGTGCGTTAATATCTGTAATCCAACCTAATGTTAAGAACAATACATTCATTATCTTAATACTTTCTCCACACCATTTTATCAACCACTCCCGTGTAACTTTGAATCAATTTTACCACTTTAGTCGACACATTTTTTTCGATATAATCAGGAATAGGTAAACCATTGTCTCCTTTCACCGTCATCTCTACAGCCGTTCCCACAGCCTGAAGTAACGACTTCTCGTCGATCCCGGCAAGGATAAATCCTCCCTTATCCAACGCCTCCGGCCGCTCCGTTGAAGTACGAATGCACACGGCCGGGAAGGGATAACCTATCGAAGTAAAAAAGCTACTCTCTTCCGGTAAAGTCCCACTATCGGAAATCACCGCATAAGCGTTCATCTGGAGACAATTGTAATCATGAAAACCTAATGGTTCGTGTTGTATCACCCGCCGATCCAATTTAAAACCACTCTGCTCCAAACGTTTTCTTGATCTCGGGTGACAACTATATAATATTGGCATGCCATACTTTTCTGCCATAGCGTTAATCGCCGTGAAAAGGGAAAGAAAATTCTTTTCCGTGTCGATATTCTCTTCCCGGTGAGCCGAGAGCAACAAGTATTTTCCCTTCTCCAAACCCAATCTTGCATGAATGTTAGATGCCTCGATATCTCTTAAATTAGCCTGTAACACTTCTGCCATCGGAGACCCAGTCACGTAAGTTCTCTCTTTGGGTAACCCGTTCTCAGCCAGATAACGACGGGCATGCTCGCTATAACATATGTTCACGTCAGATATAATATCCACTATCCGACGGTTCGTTTCCTCCGGCAAGCACTCGTCCTTGCAACGATTTCCCGCCTCCATGTGAAATATTGGAATATGTAATCGTTTCGCCGCTATCGCAGAAAGACAACTATTCGTGTCTCCCAAAATCAACAAGGCATCAGGCCTCGTGGCCACCATCAATTTATAACTACAATTGATAACATTCCCCACCGTGGCCCCCAAATCATCTCCCACTGCGTTCATGTATACCTCCGGGTCCTCCAACTTCAAATCCCGGAAGAATATCCCGTTCAAGTTATAATCATAATTTTGTCCAGTGTGGGCCAAGATGCAGTCAAAATATATTCTACATTTATTGATCACAGCCGACAGCCGGATAATCTCCGGGCGGGTACCCACGATAATCAATAACTTCAACTTCCCGTTATCTCGAAAACGGATTTCGGAATAATCTATATTTATATCCATGATTTCGTCACTTTACCATAAATTAAACTTTCTCGAAATAGGTATCCGGACGTTCTGGATCAAAACACTCGTTACACCACATGAACGTGACCATTTCCCCTTTTCCAAGATTCTCTATGTTATGTGTGTATCCCGTGGGAATATCAATCACCTCCATCTTTTCTCCGGAAACAAAATACTCGATCACCTCTCCGTTCGGGGTATTCATATCCCGGAAACGGATCACACCTCGCCCACTCACCACTAAAAATTTCTCGTTTTTCGTGTGATGCCAGTGATTACCCTTAGTTATTCCTGGTTTAGAGATGTTCACTGAAAATTGTCCCCGATCGCTTGTACGAATTATCTCTGTAAAACTTCCCCGGTCATCCACGTTCATCTTTAACGGGTAACCGAAACCGTATTTCGGTAGGTACGATAGGTACGTGGAATACAACTTCTTCGTGAAAGGATCTTCCATATCCGGAACATTCAAGCTCTCCCGATCCTTCTTGAACGAGAGTATCAAATCCACGATCTTGCTAAGCTCAATCTCGTGTACCGTGGGGACGAAACAATAATTCCCATCCCGATGCTCGTCCCCCGAGAGAGCCCCGATCAACTCGTCCACCACGTCATCCACGTACACAAGCCTCATCATCACACTCCCATCATTCACCTGCACCGGTAAATCATTGGCGATATTGTGACAAAACGTGGCCACTGCACTGTTATAATTCGGACGACACCATTTCCCAAACACATTCGGGAAACGATAAACCAATACCCTTGCACCCGTCTCCCTCGCATACTCAAACATCAAATCTTCTCCTGCTCGTTTAGACTCCCCATAAGGGTTATCCAAAGCGGCTTGAATCGAGGACGAGATCATAACCGGACATGAGTTACTATGCTTCTTTAGCGTTTCTAATAAGGTCGAAGCAAACTCGAAATTTCCCTTCTTGAATTCAGATTCATCCTTCGGGCGATTCACTCCTGCCAAATTAAAAACGAAATCTGCTTCCTTGCAATAGTCCTCCAACTTCTTCGAGTCACTATCCACGTCATATTCAAAAACGTTTAACTCTCCAGACACGTTATAATTTTTTACCTTACCTGACTGGATATTCCTCAATTGGGACACGAGGTTTCGCCCAATGAAACCCTTGGCTCCCGTTATTAATACATTCATGTTATGAAATTATAATCTTACCAGACCCGGTAAGGTTTCTATTAAGTATAATTCAAATCTCAGTCTATTATTCCGAGCGTATCTCAGAAGATTTTCTTCTTTCCTCCAAACCCAGGTCTTCCCGAATAAACCGAAGTTTCAACAACAACTCTTTCATCCCTTCCACATTGAGACGGGTCGTGTTATGGCTATGATAATCCTCGATCGTGGCAATTTTTTCATCTCCTTCTTTGAAATACTTGTCATAATTCAAATCTCGGTTATCACAAGGAATCCGGTAATATTCTCCCATGTCTATCGCTTTCGCCATCTCTTCCCGAGTTACCAATGTCTCGTAAAGTTTTTCCCCGTGACGGGTTCCTATCACTTTCACTTCCATATCAGTCTTGTACAACTGTTTCAACGCCTCTGCAAGTACATCCAATGTTGCAGCTGGGGCTTTTTGAACAAACAAATCCCCATTATGACCATGCTCGAAAGCATACAGAACTAGATCAACCGCATTATCCAACGTCATCATAAAACGAGTCATGTTCGGATCAGTAATCGTAATAGGTTTTCCCGATTTAATCTGTTCTACCCACAACGGAATCACACTCCCTCGACTAGCCATAACATTACCATAACGAGTACAACAAATTATTGTCGTCGCTCCTTCCCCGAGGGCTCTTCCCTTGGCTATCGCCACCTTTTCCATCATTGCCTTCGAGATGCCCATGGCGTTAATCGGATAAGCCGCCTTGTCTGTTGACAATACGACCACATTTTTCACACCATGCGCTATTGCCGACTCTAACACGTTATCTGTACCGATCACGTTCGTCTGTACCGCTTGCAACGGGAAAAACTCACAACTTGGTACCTGCTTCAATGCCGCCGCAGCAAACACGTAATCCACCCCGTTCATAGCCTCATCTACAGATTGCCGATCTCTCACATTCCCAATATAAAATTTCACCTTTGAATTCTGTAACTGATGACGCATGTCATCCTGTTTTTTTTCGTCTCGGCTAAATATTCGGATTTCTTTAATATCTGAATCTAAAAACCTCCGAAGTACAGCATTACCAAATGATCCTGTACCTCCAGTAATTAAAAGAATTTTATCTTCAAAAGTAGACATATTTCAATTAGATTTATTTACATCTATCAAATGTTCTAACAAACGCACCAATTTACTTACCCTTTCGTCATAAGTATCGTACGTTTTAAGTTGTTGTTTTCCAGCATCTATCAATTGTTTTCGAAGAGATACATTTGTTCCCACTTGATAAATAGCCTCCGCAGCCTCAACCGCAGAAAGTGGAGAATAATAACGTGCCGCATTACCACATAAACCTTTAGCAAATTCCAAATCTGTTGTCACTATTGGACATTCCATTTTCATCGCTTCTGGATAAGTTGCCGAGAAACATTCCAAAAGAGTCGGCAAAAACATGATATCACTCTGTTCATAAAGCGAAGGACATTCGACAATATCAACCCTACCAACAAAAACAAAATGCCCCTGCAATTCCTCTTCAATAACAGGGAATTGAGCCTCTTCTACTGTGAATACAAAACGAAAAATAAAATTAGGATACTTCTTCCTTAAAACACGAGCAATCTCGATAGAAATTGGCAAATTTTTATGTGTGTAATATGCTGTTACCGTTAACAGTGTTATCCCTTCAAACGGCGGCAATACTTTCTTTACCCAATTCTCAGGATGGTCGTACACTTGATTATAATAATTCGTAATCGTGTACACCGAGCTTTTTCTAAATAATTGCCCTACCAATTTAGAAATATATGGATTCTCCGTAAAAAAGAAATGTGTACTCCGTGCAAACATATATTTCAACAATATATTCTGCAATTTTTCCTTAAGTCGAGCAAGATACGACAATTGTCGGAAATAAGGAGATAACGGCATTACAAGATGGGGCCTAGCAAAACCACTTAAATGAACACATTTAGGATTCCAACGAGAAGGCCCAAACACCGTCAATACTCCATCTATTCTTCTGTTTTTCACTAACCCATCCAAAAAAGAATCTCTTCCGAAGAGCAATGTTGACACATTATTGTTTACATCGTGTATCACAACCTCTACGTTTTTCACATTCTTCATTTTATATCGAGTTGCCTGCATAAAAGAAGACAATACTACAACAAAATGATATTGGGTAAAACCTTCCAATAAACAACATATTGAGTCGGCAACCTGTACCCCTCCCCCCTTTTTCAAGTTCGAAGCATTAACTAATATATTCATAA
>OGOU01003059.1_pt1 | contig 11085 bp, 14 predicted proteins | sample 1552721 | NCBI WGS metagenome assembly OGOU01 (sample SAMEA2580176, study PRJEB22360) | human gut metagenome | biome: human gut; feature: human-associated habitat; material: faeces | place: Denmark | collected 2008/2010 | reverse complement strand
TTTTTGAAACTCTTTGGCGGTATCGTCTTTGGCTTTGCCTGTAGGATTGGACAACGTTTTTGCTACCGGTCCGGTCCGGAACGAAGCGCCCGACAACGACAGTGATGCTGCACGGATAACGGGACACCGGGTATTGGGCTCCGGTGCGGCGGCAATGGAAGTTTCGGCTCTCGGTTTCGGCGTAATGGGTATGACCTATAACCGTAGTCAGCATCCCGGCCGGAAAGCTTGTATCCGCTTGCTTCACGAAGCCGTGGAGCGGGGCGTAACGCTTTTCGATACAGCTATCATCTACGGTCCTCTGACCAATGAGCTGCTGGCTGGGGAGGCTCTGTCCGGATTCAAAGGGCGTATTAATGTAACGACTAAGTTCGGACACGAGGTCATCAACGGCAAGGGAACAGGCCGTCAGGACAGCCGTCCGGCTACGATCCGTCGATATTGCGAGGAATCATTGCGCCGTTTGCGTACCGACTCTATTCCACTGTTCTATCAGCATCGTTTCGACCCGAACGTACCGATCGAAGAGGTTGCTGGAACTATTGCCGATTTGATAAAGGAGGGAAAAGTCCAGCGTTGGGGATTGTGTGAGGTAAGTCCCGAAACGATCCGGAAAGCACATGCTGTGCAGCCGCTAACGGCTATACAAAGCGAATACCACCTGATGCACCGGGCGGTTGAAGAAAACGGCGTGCTGGAGACCTGCCGGGAGCTGGGGATCGGATTCGTTCCGTATAGCCCTATTAACCGTGGATTTATGGGTGGTTGTATCAATGAATACACGGAATTCGACCCGAATAACGATAACCGCCAGGCATTGCCACGCTTCATGCCCGAAGCGATCCGCGCAAATACGCGCATTGTTGCTGTGTTGCAACGGTTCGGGCGTGAGCGCGGTATGACCTCGGCGCAGGTTGCGCTGGCGTGGTTGTTGCAGAAAGCTCCGTGGATCGTCCCTATTCCCGGTACAACAAAACTCGCGCACCTCGAAGAAAACCTGCGGGCATTGGAATATATCGTTACATCTGAAGAGTGGAAAGAGCTGGAAAATACGATAGCGGCTATTCCTGTCATGGGCGACCGTTATAATGCCGAACAGCAGAAACAGGTAGGATTCTAAATAAAACGGGACTGTGGATCGCAGAAATTTTTTGAAAACGGCATCGGACTCTGCGTACTTACAGCCGGGATGAGTACGGGCCTATCCCACGTATTTGCTCATGCCCTTTCTTCCCGGTCAAAAGAAACAGCAGGAAACCCAACCGATAGCAATCCGATGGAATACCGCCGTTTGGGTGAATTGGAGGTGTCGGCTATCGGCTTGGGCTGCTTACCGATGGGCGAACATTGTGGCAGAAAATACGATAAGCGGGAGATGCTTGCCTTGATCCGCCGGGCGCATTCTGTTGTATGTCTCGTAACTGCCGTGCAGAGCGAATGTGTTATTTACCGAAAGCCAGATAGATAAATGAAAAATGGTATAATCCGTAATTTTGGTATATATACCGAGGATTTATCTACAAAGAGTATGCTTTTTTCCATCTAATTTTACATCGGATAAGTAAATGAAATATGGAAAAATTATATTGATTCCGTTTATATGATTGACGGTATTGTCGGTGGCAACTTGAGGAGGGTTCCGGCCACGAATCTTTTGTTCCCGAACAGCCCGGACAGCCGGAAGCTTCCCGATGACCGCTACAATGGAAGACAATACCGCCGTACAGGATTTTGTCGGCTGAATTTCGGTGGAATTCATCAAATCGATAACGACTAAATAAGACAGAATATGAAGAAAAATCTATTACATTGCTTAATTATTGTTTGCCTGACAGCCGTGTGCTGTTCATGTAACGGCAGGCAGGATAACAACAGAAAAAATCAAAAAAATATGAAAACAGAAGTAACAAGTAACGAGCCTGTTCTCGGATTGGGTACACCGGTTAAGGCTAATTTTACAGGTGAAGCCTGGCTGCAACCGCTTTCTTCGCAATCTGAATACGATTGTAATGTCTATAATGTCACTTTCGCACCCGGTACGCGCAACCACTGGCATTCGCACGCCGTAGGTCAGATTTTGCTTTGCACTGAAGGAGAAGGCTGGTATCAGGAAAAGGGGAAGCCCGCCCGGCGGCTTCAGGTCGGCGATGTGGTGAATATTCCCGCTCATACGATGCACTGGCATGGTGCTACCGCCGACAGCCGATTTACGCACGTCGGCATTACCCCGAAAGTGAGTGAGAACGCGACAGAGTGGGGTGAGGCGGTTACGGATGAAGAGTACAGTGCTTTACCCGAATAACAAACAATCTTATGAAAAAGCTCGTAATTATTTTGTTGCTGGCCGGTATAACGATTCCAGCAATGGCGCAAGAAAATGAAAAGGAGACGAAAGAGATGGGAAGAATAGAATTTTGTAAAAAAAACTATACCGTTCTTTTTGGCGGAGAGGCTCTGACCGGACAGGGGACCGATCCGGAGTTTATGGATATTCTCCAGAAATTTATCTTCGGTGAGGTTTTCGCTGTGGGCGATCTCGACTACAAGACTCGCGAGCTGATTACCTGCACGATTTTGGCTGTTATGCAGACACTTCCGCAGCTTAAGGCACATGCGGGTGCGGCACTTAATGTCGGGGTTACACCTGTCGAGTTGCGAGAGGCCATTTATCAATGTGCTCCGTATATCGGATTCCCGAAAACGCTGAATGCCGTGGCGATTATCAACGAAGTGTTCAAGGAACGCGGGATCCCCCTGCCGCTCGAAGCGCAGGGAACCGTTACGGAAGATAACCGTGCGGAGAAAGGTGCTGCCATTCAGCAACCGCTTTATGGCGATGCCGTGGCGCATAAAATGTCCGGTGTGCCGGGTGGAATGGGCGATGAGGTGGCTCGGTTTCTGACGGAATACGGTTTCGGGGATATTTACACCCGTAACGGTCTCGATCTGAAAACCCGTGAATTGTTAGTATATTGCATTCTGACGACGCTGGAAGCCGACAGTCAGCTCCGTTCGCACATGCTCGGCAACCTGAAGCTCGGCAATAGTCGTGAGACTTTAGCGGCTGCAGTCATCCAATGCCTGCCCTACATCGGTTTCCCGCCGGCCATGAAGGCTTTGGAAATAATCAAGTCGTCCCGGTCGGATTCGGGTCCGAATTGAAAGGAAACACACCGAAAGACAGCTATGGGAATGTTTTGTAGTTATATCGGCAAAATTATAAACGCCTGGGAAAAGCAATAAAATAACCAATTGAAATACGAAAAATATGAGAACGAAATCTGTTTTATTCACAATTATCACCATTTTGTTTATACACTTACAAGCAATGGCACAAAATTCCATAACGCAAGACAACAAGAGCGGCCGGATATTGGTCGCCTATTTCTCGGCAACCGGGACAACTGCCGAAGCCGCTGAAAAATTGGCACAGGTTGTGGGGGGAGAGCTTTACGCAATTACCCCTGTGAAGGCTTATACGAATGCCGACCTGGATTGGCACGACAAGCAGTCGCGCAGTTCGGTGGAGATGAACGACCCGAAGTCTCGTCCGGCAATCAAAAACAAAAAAGAGAATATGTCCGGTTATGAAGTGGTCTTTATCGGTTATCCCATCTGGTGGAATCTTGCACCGCGTATTGTCAATACCTTTATCGAGAATCATAATTTGGAAGGTAAGACCGTTATCCCTTTTGCCACATCGGGCGGAAGCAGTATCGCCAATAGCGTGACAGCGTTGAAGAAGAGCTATCCCGATCTGAATTGGAAGGAGGGGAAATTACTCAATCGTGCCGATGAGAAAACCATTCGTGAATGGACAAACCGGTTAGGATATTGACTATTTAGAGCAAAGATGATGATAACACCTTTATTTATCGGCGGTATCGGTATGCAGGAATTGCTGCTGATCGCATTGGTCGTGCTGTTGTTCTTCGGCGGTAAGAAGATTCCGGAACTGATGAAAGGTATCGGAAAAGGAGTCCGTTCATTTAAAGAAGGGATGCACGGAATTGAAAAGGAAATCGAAGAACCTGTGAAAAAGAAATAGTAAAATGCATGTTCGCCTGCCGGTTAAAGCCTATATTATTTGTTTGTAATCATAATATTTATAATTTAAGCTTTTATTTGTGGAATAATTTTATTTTATTTGTTCATAAATGATTAAAATCAATATATTATGAAAAAATTATTTGTTACTTTATTATTGGTCTTGACCGTATTTTTCTCATCGTTTGCGGCAACAACAACTGCGATTTTACCGAGTTCGGATAATTCTGTCAGACGGATTGTCTTTAATATTACCTATAAAGACGAAAGTCTGAAACAAATCCCCTGTCATTTTATTATCCCCAACGGGGAAGACGATTATTGGGAAGAAACATTAATAGGTATCGGCAGTTATCCCACCCTATACAATAGTCCGGAAGATTTGAATCTAATATTTAATGTACCCTATTATATGAATGTAAAATATCAGGTAACGGCAACCTCCGCCGAAGGGAATCCGGTAAATCCTTATATCAACATAAGTGGCAATCAAATTTCTATCCGCCTACAACAGCTTATCGATGTGAGTAACGTTTACATTGTTAATATAACACTAAGTTTATAAAACCTGGTGCTGTATCTTGTTTTCGGAACCGTATTCCGTTACCTGAAATATAACTTATTTTGCATCGGGAAGTGGTAATACTGAGTTGCGATTTACTTTCAAGCTCATATCTTGATAATAGATACAGTAATATCGGTTCAGATATTTGATTCTAAACTGAAAAACAGAGATATGATTTACCTATGGTGAAAAATTCGGAGAACTGTAAAAGAACGGTAATGAACAAATGCCTCTCTTTTACAGTATATTATGAATCTCAATGATAGAATATATTCATCTATATTCTTAATCATTGTGTTTTATCAGTGTAAAACAAATATCTTAGAAAAATATAAGAATAGAAATAAAAAGGGGAATCCAAAACTAAATTCCCCCTTTTTAAATGCTCCTAAGCTATATAAAGTTAGAATGGAATGCTGTCTTTTAGCTCGATAAAAGCAATAATGGGATTATCGTCTTCTGAGGTTGCTTTTAGGATAGAAACAAAATCTTGATTTTTTGATTCTTGAATATAAGTGTTCCTGATATCTTGTAAAGGTTGATTTAATAGTAATATGAACTGATCCTTATAAGTCGATGACGATCCCGATAAGCCTAATAAAACGTCGTGATAAGAACTTGTTATGTTTGAATAATAATTTAAATAAAATGCTCCTTTTTTCTTTTTTTTATCATATAAAGCAGAATAGGTTTTATCTTTTCCTCCTATGGATAGCAATATATAATTTGTGGTTTCGTATATATTTTTAATTCCTACCGATTTCTTATTTTTTTGTATGTTTTCGAACACATCAAAATAATTATTAAAAGAATGGGTCAATGATTCCAATGTTTGTACACTAACTATGGGATCAATGGTTTTGACCGTATATTTTACTACGAACTTATCATTCACATAGCCCATAATTTTATTTGAGAAAGGTTCAATGCATAAAGGGATTAAGCTTGAATCCTGCGATAAAGTTATTGGATGTGATGAAAAATTAACTAAAGCTCTGCCTGTTGATTTTATTTTGTAAGGGATGGCGCTGATTATTGAATAGTCTTTTAAAGATATTGTACTGAGACTATTAGGCATAGAGAGCGGTTCGAACGGTAAAGAGTAGCTACATATAATTGCATTTTCTTTTGTCAAAAAATCCATTTGATTGACAAATTGCATGATATTTTGCTTTATACTGATAGACTCAATGAATTCTCCTTTAAAAGAGTATTTAAGTATTTTGCTATTTATATTGTCAAAAATTGCGACATAACTATTTTTCGAATCGACGAAAAAAGAAGTTAAATGAATGTATTCTGTCGGTGCTCGTCCTTTATTGCCTATTTTGGCTACAAATTTCCCTTTGTTTGTAAAAGTAAACAGGTTTTCTTTATCAAGGATAAATAATGTATCATTAATAAATTTTACCTGTTGGGGATTTTGTAATAAACATAAGGAATCTGTTTCTAATGCAATATATTTTATATGTTCTATAATTTGTTCTGTGGTGATCTCTTCATATATTTTAAAGTTTTGACCGATGTATTCGCCTGTATTGATTCCTGATTCTTTTTTCTGTTCACAACTGACGATAACAAGTCCTGATAACAAGATGAAAATAATGTTCTTCATAAAAATCAAATAACCTTTATATCTCCAATTTTTGTATGATCACAACAAGTGTTTTTGCATGGAGTATTACAGTCTCCAATGTGGTATGTTTTTATCACTGTCGAACCTACTTTTCCACCAACAAAAATGGATTTTCCTGAAATAGTAATATATCCATTGACGTCAACAGTGAATCGACCTGTTTTTTCTTCTCCATAATCGAGAACTCTTTCCCATGCATCGTAGGGACTTGGGCATTTATTGACATTGTTTTCAATATCTTGTGCTAATGCTTCCATATTTGCCAGTTGCAGCATAGAGAATTTTGAATTTTTAAATTTTTGGTATGCACGATGTGTCATTATCCCTGCAAGTGTTATCGTCATCGTTAGAATAATTGTAAAGAATAATTTTTCATAACTATTGAATTAAATAAGAATAAATATAGACAAAATAAATTGAATACTTACAAAAAAGCAAATAATATGTGTGTGATTTGATTTATTTAATTAGTGGTTACAGATGGATTAATTATTAAAATAAAAAAATAAAGTGGGGTTTTAAACCCCACTTTATTACTTCTTTACTTCTATTTACTGAACTCTAATAAAACTGCCCCGAAATGGGGCTTTTCTTATTTATCTGTTTTTTCCATTTCTATTTCAACGTAATTTCTATCGTACTTACAAGCATTCCCTGTTCCCAAGTCTATAGCCCATGCAATTACATTCAAAAGATTAATACAAGAAACACCATTAAATTTGGTATTTAAAAAGAATGGTTCATTCTTATACCCTTCCTTTTTAGCCATCATGTTTATAGATGATAATTCTTTGCCGATCTTCGTTGTAAAAGTGCCGTCCTTTTTAGTTTCACCTAATTTCACTCCATCCTTATAGATACCAACTTCAGGCATCTTTGCATCAAAAGTTATTGATTGTCGGGAGCCAGTAAACAATGTAGCGCAACTTGAAAATAGAACACAAACGCAACAAATAAATAGCATTTTTTTCATACATATAAATTTTAACAGTTAAACTCCGCAAAAGTATTCAAAATATTTTTTCTCGTGTTAAAATATGTATTTTTATTATAGACATAATAATTAATTTAGAATTAATCTAATCTAAAAAAATTACACCTTCTACATTAGAACATGATTGAGTAATAAAAAAGGGAGGCTTAACCTCCCTTTCATTTGTAAAAATGTTCTACATTAAATATGTAAGGAAATCCAAGATATTTCCATAAAAATGGCAGGCTGAGTCGGCTTTTGCCTTCTCACAAGGTGTAAAACGCCGTCTTTAGGTATATTGTAATCGCTAACAGTCCGGCCGTCCTCACATTGTTTACCCGCATAAATAAGACGTTGTTCATCAACGGGTATCCCTGTCGCTTCCTCAATCTTTTGCTTCAAATTCTCTATTGTATCACTCGGCTCCGCTTCTATAGTATATGTCTTCTCTGTAAGTAGTTTCACAAAAAGCTGCATACTGTACCCACTGACAGGAACAACCATTAACCCCAATAACAATAATGAAACTATAATTTTTTTCATATCGCTAATAAATAGATTATTTCTTTGCCAAAACTTCGTACTCTATCAAGTCTAAAGTCATCCCCTGTTTAATGTCATAATCTTTTACTTTCTTTTCGTTTTCAAGTTGTCTCCCTCTGAAAACGAGAATCTGTTTTTCCGGGTAAATACCGATCTTTCCAAAAATCTGATGTTTGATATTTTCAATCGTACATGCCCCTTTCCCCTTAATCACGATCTTTTCTCCGGTAACATTTCTCACTGTAATTGAAAAATAGGATTTTTCGCAGTCTTTCGTCTTTGCTGTAAGTGGCTCGACAGCAAAAAAAGCAATCAATAGTATTAAGATGTACTTCATAATCATAGAGCTATAGTTTATAGTTTAGTACGTTGTTTTGAAAAGTTTAGTTTAGGATATCAACTGAATATACTGTTCCAGGCAGCTTTCACCTGGTCGAAGAACGATTCTTCTTCTACAGAAACTGGTGCTGTTTTAAGTGTTCTTAAAACAGCATGTAGCATGGAATCCTTTTGAATATTTAAACTTGTAATTGTTTCGTAATCTGCAACCAACTTTCCAGCATAAATCAAACGAATCTGATCTGCACGCACTCCCCATTTTTCAGAAAGTTTGTTCTTAATTTCCTCCATCGTTGTTGAATAGTTAACCTCTATAGACGTAGTAATAGGTAAACTCGGTGAGTTTGAACGAACAAGCAGTTGAAAATCAGCTTTAGCTACATTCACCACTCCAAATGCTAACACCATTAGCATGAATAAAAATTTCTTTTTCATAATAATAAAAATTAAGTTCAACGGGACAAACTTAACAATTTATTCAAAAAACAAATAATATTGATTATATAATTTTTCATTTGGATAATTTTAAATAATAAATCATATTTGAATGTTAATAAATATTATTGAAATTCATTATTATTTGTTACAATTTGATCCACGGGTGCTACCTTAACAACTACAACAACAATGGAAACGTACATATCACAACAAGCATCAGTTTCTTAGTCATCAAAATCGTTAATCTTTAATAAAATAAATGAATCGTATGTTTTGTATGTGTGTCGATTTACTTTCAATATCAACTATTTATTCGGGGTATCATTATACATGTATTGCCTGTTATTTATAATATATTGTGGAAAATATATTACAAACAGGTTGAACGTCATATCGAAAAATTTTGTGTGTTGAATGAAATAAAAGGAGAGTATTTATGTTGGGGGGATAGATCAGTTAATCAATAACTTTTCTTTCGAGTTTAGAAAAAACCAGCCCGCTCGATTCGAGTGGGCTGGTTCAGAATAGGGATTATTAAAATAGGGATTAAAAGTTATATCCGACGCCTATGGAGAAATTGCGGTTTCTCATTTTGTAATCTTTCCAGGTGTCCTTGTCGGCTGCGTTCACTAAGCCTAAATCGTAAGTCAGGCCGATGTAAAATTTGTTGATGGAAACTCCGGTGCCGAAGCTTAATCCGGCATCGAATCTTTTCAGACCGCCTTTTTCTTCATCCGAATCTTCGTCGGCGGTTCCAAAAGCTTTGTAGTCTCCTTTGTCGGTGTCACCGTCATAGGTTTCTTCCCATTTTACTTTTCCACCTACTCCTACTGCTAAATACGGGCCGGCGTTAATGTGCCATTTTACATTGTCGGTCAATGCAATTCTGTATGAAGCCAGGATAGGGATCTGCAGGTAGTTGAGTTTCCATTTTTCTTCATATTTGTAATCTTCTTCACTTTCCTCGATTTTTGCTCCACGCGTAGTGAAATACAATCCCGGCTGAATGTAGAAGCTTTCGCTGATTCCCCAGTCGTAGATCAATCCGATATTAAAACCTACGCGGTTTTTGAAATCGTACTCATAATCCGATTTGCTTTCTCCGCTCGCCACTTCGCCGTCGTATTTGTTATTGACGTTGGAGAGGTTCAAGCTGGCTCTGATACCAAATCCCGATTCCTGTGCAGTAGCACTAAATACCATCCCGGCAGCCATAACTGCCAACATAACAATTTTTTTCATAACTAATTATTTAGCACCTTAGATTCCCAGAGAGGTAAGTTTAAAATAAAAAAAAGCGTGGGAACTATTTTGTTTATCTTACAAAGGAATTCTCTCCAATTCCCATAGAAAATAAACAACCAACCCACACTCCACCCTATATTATTGAATATAATATACGGCAAGCGAACGTTTGTATCGTTTATCCCTTCTGTTAAAAATTGGCGATTTCCTTACGAAGGATAAAAACAAAAACGCTTTTATGAAACTCTTATGTTTGTAAATGTGAATAACTTCACAAAAACATTACAAATGTAGTTAAATTTTTGCATCTACAAACGTTCAGTGGGTTGGTTGTGAAACAAAAATACATCTTTTTTAAACAGTAGGTTTGTTACAACGATAATTCGTATAGGAAATTACTTATATATATTTATGTTTCTGCTATTTTTCACTTTTTTTAGCCGGGTATGATCTTTTGTGTTTGGATGAAGAGTTTTAATAAATACATTTAGAAAGTTATTATAGACCGGGATATTTAGCCGTTTTGTCGTTAAAAGCTGTAACTTGGCGTTTGATCGGTAATTAAAGAAAACAAAGAATTTATGAAGCCCATATTATTTATTTTTTCAGGTTTGCCGGGTTCCGGAAAATCGACTCTTTCGCAATATATTGCAAGGAAATATAAAGTACCGTATTTTCGGATCGATACCATAGAACAAGGGTTAAGAGATTTATGTGATTTTAATGTTGCAGGAGAAGGCTATGAATTAGCCTATCGACTGGCGACAGACAATTTGAAACTGGGAATTAGTACTGTGGTTGATTCCTGTAATCCTATCGTGCTTACCCGTAGAAGATGGGAGGAAGTAGCAGAAAACAGTAAAGGTGTTTTCGTTAATATAGAGATCATTTGTTCGGATAAAAATGAACACCGCCAAAGAATAAAAACAAGGATTGCCGATATTAAAAACCTAAAACTGCCTACATGGGAGGAAGTCGAGAGTCGGGAGTTCGATCCGTGGGAAAGTGAGCGAATAATAATCGATACGGCTCATAAATCTCTTCAAGAAAGTCAAAGAGAATTAGATGAAAAAATATATGTGTATTTGAATGAAAATTTTACTGGGATCGTTCTCAAAGAGAAGTGAGGGTTGATTTTTTAAGCAGTAATGCAACATTATATATTGTATATTGTATGTTGTGAAAGATGATATTTTGTAATTAAATCACAACTTTATTATTCTATTATGCTTGTTTTTTTTACATAAAAATTATACTTTTGTAAAGTAGTGAAATTATATGAATTTATTTTAATTTATT
>OGOU01003058.1_pt1 | contig 11093 bp, 9 predicted proteins | sample 1552721 | NCBI WGS metagenome assembly OGOU01 (sample SAMEA2580176, study PRJEB22360) | human gut metagenome | biome: human gut; feature: human-associated habitat; material: faeces | place: Denmark | collected 2008/2010 | reverse complement strand
CGAGTCTCAGGTTCTGCTGCAGAGCTTTCTGCAGAACAAAACGGGTCTGGGGCATGCAGCCCTCAGCAGCGTCCACCAGCAGCAGAACGCCGTTGACCATCTTCAGCACGCGCTCGACCTCGCCGCCGAAGTCGGCGTGGCCCGGGGTATCGACGATATTGATCTTGACGCCCTTGTAGCTGCAGGAGCAGTTCTTGGCCAGAATGGTGATGCCGCGCTCACGCTCGATGTCACCGCTGTCCATGACACGCTCAGCCACAGCCTGATTGTCGCGGAAAGCGCCGCTCTGGCGCAGCAGGGCGTCCACCAGCGTGGTCTTGCCGTGGTCAACGTGAGCGATGATAGCGACATTGCGCAAATCGTTACGAACCATAAAATACAACCTCTCTATTTTGAATCTCAGTAGAAGTTACGTCATACGATTTAAGTTTATATCATCCGGGGGTGGTTTGTCAAGATTGTATAAAAAATTTTTGATGGATTCGGCGTTTTGCCCGAGAATCGGCGATTGATTTGGGCGGCATTACAGCGCGAAACGTGATATACTTAATGTACTAAAGTTGGATGATCCCGTTGGAGGTGTGTCTATGAAACTGACGTTTTTGGGTGCCAACCACGAAGTGACCGGCAGCTGTACCCTCTTGGAAGCGGCGGGACAGCGCTACCTCATCGACTGTGGTATGGAACAGGGCAAGGATGTCTATGAGAACCAGCCCATCCCCGTTGCGCCGGGCGAGATCGACGGCGTGCTGGCCACCCATGCCCATTCTGACCATATGGGAGGCTTTGATACAGTGATTTCCGACCCGGATATTACCGTGAAGCGGGCGTATCTGAAGCCATACCGCCCGGATAATATCCGCAGTAAGGAGAAACGCCAGTGGGATAATCAGGAAGTTTATGATCAGATGGTGCAGGCGCTGAATGCCCGCGGCGCTGAAATTGTTTCCGAGATTCCAACGCAGGCGTTCCCGTTCGGGGATTTTACGATCCGTTTTCTGAATACGGAAGACAACGTAATGTATACCACCAGTGAGAATGTGGCAAAATCTCAGGCCAGCGGTTTGGAAATCGTAGGGAAGGATAAATTATTCAAGATACTCGACTTGACAACGACAGTCAACCTCTATTATTCTAAATTGGATGGTTTCAGTTATCTGCCGCAAGGTGCGGAAACACCGGTTATCGGAGATACGGATGAGAGTTTTGCCTGGAACGTCCGTATGATTGCCAACTTAAGCCTTCCCTGGGGTGTCTCTTTGCAGGGGACCGGTAATTATAATTCCAAACAGTTGATGGCACAGGGACATCGCGAACCTAACTACTCGGTCGACCTGGGCTTGCGTAAATCTTTCCTGAGCGATAAACTGACCTTGAGCATTAATGCCCGTGACTTGTTGGATTCCCGTAAATTCCGTACCGTTACAGCCGGCGACGGTTTCTGGCAGGACTCTGAGAACTGGCGTGGCGGAAGACGTGTAGGTTTCACGCTGACTTACAACTTCGGCAACATGAACAAGAAAAAAGATAAAAGCAAGAGCAGAAGCGAAGAACCGGATATGTTTGATATGGAATGAAAGTGTGTCTGAATCAATAACAAAGTCCTTTTTTTACACCGCTTTCCAGTAAAGATGGATTATTTTTGCTGGCAGAATAAAGCAAAATGGAAAAATTTCAGCTAGTACAACCGTCCAAGCTGTTAAGGCCATACGTGAAACAGTATTGGTTTTTGGCGATTGATAACGCGGAACGAAGTTCGCAGCGTTATGTGCCATCTGGTTGTGCTGTGCTTGCGTTCCACCGGGGTGACAAAATCTATTCAACTTTGCATCAGGAGATGCAGCCTCGTTCCAGTTTGTGCGGACAATCTGTTTCGTACACTGATGTTGTTTATTCCGGTAATCTCAATCTGGTTATGGTTGTATTCCAGCCGGTTGCAGCACGGGTTGTATTAGGGATTCCTATGAATAATTTGCGGGATAAGAATGTAGATGTAGAGTTATTGGGAGATGCTTCTTTGATTGAATTGGAGAAATGGATAATGGAAACGGAGGATAATAACCAATGTGTATATCTGATAGAACAATATCTGTTAAAAAAGTTATACGGTTTTACTTCCGAGCGGTTTGCCAGAATGAATGCGGTTGTTCAGTCTATTAATAACGGACAGCAGGACATTACGGAGCTTTCTCAGTCTGCTTGTCTCGGATATAAGCAATTCAAACGGGTATTTGCTGAATATACAGGTTTAAATCCGAAAGAGTTTTTGCAAATAGCACGTTTCCGGAATGCTTTACATTGTTTACATGCTGGTTCGCAAATTCGTTTGAACCAGTTGGCTTATGATTGGGGATATTGTGATAAATCGCATCTGATAAAAGATTTCAAAACCTTTATGGGGTATACTCCAAAGGAATATCTTTCTATTTGTGATTCTTATTCGGAATATCTTTCTTTATTCAATTCTGTTTTTATCAATGGAGAACGGGAAACAAAAAGTAATGGATTATGAAGATATTGATTTATGGTGCCGGAGTAATAGGTTGTACGTATGGCTGGCAATTGGCAGAGGCCGGACACGATGTTACGTTACTTGTCCGGAAGGAACAGAAACAGCTGATAGATGAACAAGGTATTCATATTATTTGTCAGGATTTTAGGAGCGGTATAAAGAAGACGGTTGATACAGTCTTTCGTCCTCATGTGGTTGACGGACTGGATGCACGGAATGATTTTGAATACATAATTGTGGCAACGAATAAGATACAACTACCGGATGTGTTGCCGGTTTTAGGTGTGTCCGCTGGCAAAGCACATGTGATGTTCTTTCAGAATAATTGGGATTGCTTTGATGAGATTGCCCGCTTTCTGAAACCTGAACAGTATTTCTTCGGCTTTCCATTCATGGTAGGAGGTGGAAGAGATGCGAACGAAATACATTGTGTTATTTCGGGAATGAAATATTCCCATACTCCCATCGGGGAGGTGGATGGAGAGATGACTCCCCGTGTGCGGAAAATGGTTCAGGGGTTGGACGAAGCACATCTGAAACCTGTCCTGTCCCGACAGATATTACTTTGGATAATTACCCATTACGCTGCTGCTGCCGGATTGACTGCCGGAATATTGAGTGCAGGCAGTGCAGCCAGGTTTGTGAATGACTCCGCTACTATTCGAACTACTATTCGCGCCATTCGTGAGGGTTTTTCTATTTGTTTGAAGCGTGGATATGATGCCAAGGAAGAGAAAGCAAATAAATTGTATCAATTGCCTTTGTTTCTAAGTGTTCCGATTGCCAGAAAGGTATATGGCAACGAGGCTTTACAACTTATGTTTGACGGTCATGTGAGTCATTCTCCTAAAGAGGTACGGCAAATGATTGAAGATATGATTGCCTACGGGATAAAATACGATATTGCCACTCCTCATTTAGCCAAATTAAAAGAGACAATATAGGTAATAAGTATTTTGTCTCAGAAAACAAAAAAGCAGCTACTTTAAAAGTAACTGCTTGATTTTCTGTGGTACCACCAGGAATCGAACCGGGGACACAAGGATTTTCAGTCCTTTGCTCTACCAACTGAGCTATGGTACCGTTTGTTTTGTTTAACGGGTGCAAAGGTAGGGAAAATATGATACATTCCAAATGTTTCATGAAAAAAATATCGAAAAAAATGCATTTGAAGAAATTGAAGGGGTGAATGCAATATTTTTTTGAAAAAAAACATCGAAAGTGTTTGCGGATTCAAAAATAGTTGTACCTTTGCAGCCGTAATCAAAAACGGGATGTAGCACAGTTGGCTAGCGCGCCACGTTCGGGACGTGGAGGTCGGAAGTTCGAGTCTTCTCATCCCGACTACAAAAACGAGGATATATCAAATGATATATCCTCGTTTTCTATTCATACGGACAAAATATGTACTTTTATCCTCTCATTTTTATAAAAACAGACAGCATATGAGAATTACACACCCCCGTTTGGCAAACGCTCTTCATGAAAGTACAAATATACAGACAGTGTTAGAAAAGAACGATGAGGACCTAATCGAGTATTCCTTTAAAAGCTTGCGTATAGAAGGAATAAAGAAAAGTAACCTTTCAGTGCAGTCTTGTGTTTTCTCCAATTGCAGCTTCGGAACATGCTGTATACAGAAATCCCAATTTAGCGATGTCGTGTTTAAAAATTGCGATCTGTCGAATGTAAACCTAACAGGTTGTGGATTTCACCGGGTAGAATTTATCGGTTGCAAATTAATGGGAACCAATATGTCGGACGGGATATTCAATCATATCACTTTTGAAGAGTGCCGGGGAGAATACATGAATCTATCAATGAGTAAAATGCGATATATACAAATTACCCGATCCAACCTGGAGGGAGCCGGAATAGAAGACTGCCAATTGACGAATGTCTCATTCGATGCCTGTAACCTGATGGAAGCGGAGTTTTACCATACATCCTTGAAAGGAATCGACCTGTCGAACTCGGAAATATCCGGTATCCGCATCACAAATCTTGCCAACAGCGAGCTGAGAGGATCTTCCGTTTCCTCTTTACAAGCATTGGAGCTGATACGGATGCTGGGAATAGAGATCAAAGACTGAACGCCTTCATCCGGCATAGTCGGGATGGCGATGCAACCAAGTGACCGCATAGCTACAGGTTGCCGACGGCTTCATACCATTCTCGATCGCGTAATCATAAGCGTATTTTACTAAAGCGGCAGCAATCCCTCTCCCTCCGATAGCGGGCGGAACAATCGTGTGGATAATATCCAGTTTATCCCCAGATAAACGATACTGTACAAAAGCTACCACGCCATCCACCTGTGTTTCAAAACGTTTATTATCCGGATAATGAGTTATAATGTAATCCATATTCTTAATTATTTATAGGTTCAAATTCCAATAATAAAACATCCTTTCCTTCCCCTTCTGGAATGTTTTTTCCTGAAACGTTCTTTTTTCCCCGGAAGAAGTTCTTCACTTTTGCAAAAAAAGTCATAATTTCTTTGGCTGTATCCTGCTTCTTTTTGGACATACCGACCGATTCAATCAACGGTGGTCTTAATATCTGCCACAAATAATTGAAAGTGGAATGATAAGGATCCCTTATTATTGAAACACTCGAATGACGCGGTTTGTTAAAACCTTTTCCTGTTTTATCCGGATTATTCTGTTTTAATACACGGTTGACCAGACCGGTCAGAAACTTCTTATCGGTTAGTACACCATTTTTTTCTTTCAGTAAAGCAGCTTTTAAGCCATTATATAGAAAAACCATCTCCACTGTAGCTCCTTTGCTGGATGCTTCCGTACTGAAAGCCATCTCTCGAACCCATCCACTTTGTACCTCCACCGAAGCCAGGGGAACCAGCAATTCATTCAACGCCGTAAGGTCAAAACTGTCTAGGCGGGCATTCAGCAAGAAACGATCATTCAGTGAATCGACCGGTAACTTCCAAGTAGCCGTAAAGTTCCCTTTCCCCATCAACTTGCCATCAGCATCCAGCACGATGTATTGGTCAGGACGGGAGACGATATTTGTAAAACCGGTAAACGTTCCGTTCATATCCGTAAAAAACAGTTTTCCGGGCACCGTTCCCTTCTTTGCCAGCTCTTCGTAAACAACGGAAAAGTTCTTTATGCCCACTCTTTGGAAATCCAGCTTAACCGGAGCCTTCTGTAATCCGGTATAGATCATCGGAACAATACGCCGGGGTATCGGTATTTTCTGGTTCTTCAAATTCTGTAATACTGCATCCGATACCTGTACATCAGCTATCCGAAGCACCTTCTCCGATAAATAAGTGGACAGATCGATACCTGCCAGCGCAACCTGCCCGACACTCACATCAAACCAATCTTTATGATGCGGCTGCAAATAAGCAAACTGCATTTTAGGATAAGGAGATATAAGATGAATACGGTCAATGACTACACTTGATCCGGTCAAATCCACAGCACCTACCTTTAACGTGTAAAAACCGTTATCCAGAGGAAGCTCCAGGTTACGGGTAGAGAAACGAATATCATCCAATTTATATGTACGGAGACGAGTATCAACAGCCAGCCCCTCAATAAACAGGTTAGTCGTATCTAACTTCTGATGTTGCAAAGAATCGCTCTTCCCATAATAGGCATAACGGATGTTCGCATCCTTCAAGCTAAAGCGACCTAAAAAGATTCGTCCGGCAACTTTCTCCAAAGCTGTATATAAATCAACCGAACCTAACTTCGTTTGATTTTGTAGAGTATCGAGAAAATGACCGGAATAAATATCCGCCACAGGACTTTCCATGTGAACCGAACCCAACTTCAACAAAGTGCTATCCCAGGAAACCCCTTCCAATGCCAGGCCTTTAAGTGAAGCCGACATGCCACTTCCGTCCGATCTGCACACTTGGACATCAGGCGAATCTACCCGGAACGATGCTACCCGAATATTCCGGTCCAGCCTTTCAGGTATCCGTTTCAGCCCGCCTATACGAAGTCCCGGTGAAGAAAACCGGATATATGTCTTTGCCTTCTTCTCCATCGTATTTTGTGGGAGCAGTTTGATATCCTGTAATTCCAGAATTCCTTTTACGGTCGAAAATTGCCCTTTCCGCACAGACAAACGATATTCTTTTCCCGGCAAATAGTTATCGAACCGACTAAAATTAAATCCCATATTTCCGTAATCGAAAAACAGTCCACTCCCCTTCCCCGTCTGCCGGTTCACCCAAATGCCGGTTGCAAAGAAATTAAAATCATTCAGTTTATAAGTAACCGGATCGGACATGCTTTTATCATCGATCGTCACATATGCATGATTCAGACTCAACCGTTTAACAGAGAAATAACGGAGGAAAGGATTCAAGATCGACTCCACATCGACACGGCTGTTTGCCGGCTTTACCGACTTCACATCTTTCTTATTGAAGGAAGAAACCAGCACATAACGCAGATTCGGGCGGTCTATTTTCAGCAATCGCGCACTGATCCCCTTGTCGTATAACAAACCGCGGATTCCAACCGTATCAATGCTTCCTGCCATATAATCATTCTGTCCGCAAACCGACAAGGGATATAACCTGATTCGTTCCAGGTTGAAATCCCCGCTTTCCGTGTCCAACGTCATGCGCTTCACCGTAAACCGGTGGTTTCGTGCCGTCATCAGCCCCTCAATACCAGTCGCTTCAAACGAGAAACCACGCGAATACCAGAACCCGCGTTGAGTCTCCGATACGGAATCTATCCGGAAATCGTTTGCCTGGAAATCGAAGTTCGCCAGTTTATACACCTCGATCTTATCTTTAACCGCAAAAGAATATTGCAACTTTGCCTGCCCGATACCGACCGTACCAATAGAAACCGTATGTAAGACAGGCGAGATCAATTCATAAAGAGACAGGGAACGGACCAGAGAATCCGCCTCCGCCTCATTCAGGCTTTTCTTCTCCGTTTTTTTAGCAGACGGCAGGCTTTCCCCCGCCAGATTAAAGGCTTGTATATCCGAAGAAATGATATCTAACGAGCGCGCCGTGAGGTAATTCAGCGCATTTTCACGACGGAACTGTATTCCTTTCACTTCAATGGCCCTGACCAACGCATTCAGGTAGCTGTCCGGCCGCTTTTTCTGTTCCCCCCACAATTCACCTTGGGGTGTAAGCGTAATATTAGAGATAGAAATAATAGAATCTTCCGTACTCAGCAGGATCCGGTCCGTTTGCAAACGAAAGTCATTATTGGCCAATAGCGTCTGCGACCGCTTAGTAATGAAATCGAAATTATCACAATAAAGCAACTTTCCACTCTCAGACGAATTCTCATCCAAACGAAAACCATACGCATGGAAACTGACATCATTCAGGGCATAGACAATCGGAGAAACAGGATTCTCCACGGAATAGGACACACTGGCGTTCTCCAGGTTCAGCATCCGGACAGTCAATACATTAATATAAGGAGAAACCACCTCATACAAGGTCTTGATCTCCGCCTCTTTCCTTTCTTTCACCTCCGCCCGCGTCGAATAGTAAGGATTAAACACCTGTATATCAGGATTCCTAATTTCAAATGAGTCAAAATGCAACTGCTTGTAACTCCAACGCCACGTAAGATTCAATCCTTTAAAGTCGATCATGCCGACCTCGGCTGTCACATAGACAGACGGCAAGCTGTCCTTTCTTTCCCAATCTCGGAAAACCGCCGAGTCGGGACATAGCTTTATTCCCTCAAGCGTCAGTTCACCTTTGAAGAAACTGATAGAAAGGTTATCGAAAGAAAGCCTATAAAAGCCATCCGTAGCCTCGGCCGTCCGATGGATCAGTTCTTTCCGAAGATACCGTTCGAGGCGTTTGGTCAGATGAAGATTAAGCAAGAATATAGCGGCAATCAGCACCATTGCGATCCCCAACGTGTACCCTATGACTCTTTTTATCTTCCTCATAAGACTTAAATAAGATTATAACTTCACTCCGTCTATATAAAATCAACAAAATAAACAGAGTTAAGTTGCAAAGTCGGTAATAATCCCGTCTGCGCCTACGTATTGTCCAATCTTGCCAAAATATTTGTTTATTCCAGGAATTATTGCGAAAATTGCAGAGACACCCCTGTAACCGGCGATAAAAACAGATCGCAGTTACCTGACGGCGGACGTATAAGATCATAAATCACTAAACAAAAAAATAATGGGAAAAGTAGTTATCAACTCGTACGAAGACTTTGAAAAGCTGGTAGGCCAGCAAATAGGGATTTCAGATTATGTAGAACTGACACAAGAACGCATCAACCTTTTTGCCGATGCGACACTGGATCACCAGTGGATTCACGTAGACCCAGAGCGCGCCAAAGTGGAAAGCCCGTTCCACAGCACAATTGCCCACGGCTACCTGACGCTGTCACTCCTTCCTCACCTCTGGAACCAGATCATCGAGGTGAACAACCTGAAGATGATGATTAATTACGGCATGGACAAGATGAAATTCGGACAGCCCGTATTGACCGGACAAAGTATCCGCCTGATCGCCAAACTACAGACTTTGACAAATCTGCGTGGTGTGGCCAAGGCTGAGATCAAGTTTGCCATCGAGATCAAGGACCAACCGAAGAAAGCGCTGGAAGGTGTTGCAATCTTCCTGTACTATTTCAATTAAGAACAGAAACATGAATAAATTGAATCTTGCGGCAATCGCTTTATGTACCAGCATTACTTTTGCCTGTTCACCAAAAGCTTCGATGGTAAAAGGAGTTATCTGCGATGCAACCATAAATACGCTGACAGTCGTTTCCGAGGAGGGTGACACACTTTCTTTCAGCACGTTGGATGCAGAAAGGGTCGTAACGGATGATATCTTGCTCGATGATACGGCTATCGTATATCATAGCGGGAAATATAAGACAGGGATGAAAGCGCAAAAGATTGTGGTTGTCCCCGGAAGAAGAAACAGGGTTGGCGGCGACCGGGACAAACACGGCTGTATCGGTTCGGCCGGCTACCAATGGAGCGAAGTGCAGCAAGATTGCATCCGTGTGTTCGAAAAGGGTATCCGGATGAAAGCTGTCGACGGCAGCCAGTCTGCTTTCATCGTTTTCAGTCCGGATTCCACCCAAGTCGAACTGTTCTTCTCTTCGGGAGATAAAAACGAGATACTGGATAGGCGCTCACTCCCATCCGGTGGATATGCTTGGAACGTAGAGGACGACGATACAAAGAATGTACGCCGCATAAACGGAAAGTGGACTATCAGTCAACGAGGGAAGACTATCTATTCGCAGGAAGAGGTTCAAAACAAGTAAAGACATCTATAGGTGAGCTGCCGGAGTACAGAAGTACACTATTGTTTTGCCAGTCCGTACTGTGCATTTCGAACAATGTCCTAAACGCATAATCTTTTCCACCGAAAAGAAGGAGTAACGCATCCTGACTTACAACTTTTCCGGCATATACTTCCAGAACCGGGCAGGCATATGCTGGCGGTGTAACTTGGGATTGAGACGTTCCTTGATGGCAATAGACTTGAAGTAAGTTTTCCACATCTGCTGGAAAAGTTTCTCATCGGCATCCATCAGTTCCTCACCGAGCAGGCCGGAAAGAAGATGGGCTTCCTTCTCTTCGAAACGAACTTCGGTAGCTTCTTTCAAGTCGTAATAGTAACCGTACTCACGTTTCAGGTCGTAAAGCAACCAGCACTGGTCGGCAAAACGGTCTTTCAGATGCGGAAGAGTGAGAGGGAGTACATTATATACTGGCTTGACAGCGGCAAAGAAAGTCCCGTCCGCCGCTTTTTGGAAACGAAGAAACTGGATGACACGCAGGCGCTCGTTCGTCACCTTTTTCCATACCTTGGAGACTTCGAGGACATCGGGATCGCCAAAGTTCAGTTCGATCGTACGCGGAGCGTCGATCGCCTTACGGATATAACGAAAAAGCAGCATGTCCGTTTCTGGCAGTTCAGATAGCCAAGTAACGGTAATCACAGACAAAGCCATAGCGGAAAGCCGCTTCTGCAAACCTTTCCAAACACGATCCACCTTGGCATCGTCCGTACAGATCGTCACTGCCTCATCATAAAACAAGGGAAAAGGTTCTCCTTCTGCTAACAGCAGATCGGGAAAGCTGCGACGTGAATAAGCATCAAAAACAGCGGTCAGCAGCCCTTCAAAGGTTTTATCGTACACGAATACCGTCATGATTCTTCCTTAAATTGGAGGATAAGCTGACGGTCGTCGGTACTCTTACGTCCCGCTTTCCGGATAAGGATTTGACGGACCACCTCAGGTGACACTTCGTTAATCGTGCGGACTGGCAACTCGTGGCATGTAATGAAATACTGGGCTTTCTTCATCACGACACCCATCTTCTTCAATTGCCCCGTCCCCAGACGGGAATATCGGCGGGAGACGACGATCAATTTCGCCGACTTCACCCCGATACCGGGTATGCGAAGAAGCATCTCGTAATCCGCCTTATTGATATCGACCGGGAACTGCTCCGGATGGCGCAACGCCCAACCGAGCTTCGGATCGACTTCCAGGTCGAGGTCAGGATAGGCATCGTTCACGATCTCATCCACTTTGAACTGATAGAAGCGCAAGAGCCAGTC
>OGOU01003056.1_pt1 | contig 11103 bp, 7 predicted proteins | sample 1552721 | NCBI WGS metagenome assembly OGOU01 (sample SAMEA2580176, study PRJEB22360) | human gut metagenome | biome: human gut; feature: human-associated habitat; material: faeces | place: Denmark | collected 2008/2010 | reverse complement strand
CGTTTTGCTCTGAAAAAATATTGGAATCTGACTTCGGAAGATTATCGGATTGACCGGGGAGAGAAGGGAAAACCTTTTATTGTGGGCGTAGAAAATGTATTTTTTAATATTTCACATTCGGGGGATTACGTTGTTTGCGCCGTGTCCGACCGGGAGATCGGTATTGATATTGAAAAACGGGCAAAAGCTCGTATGGAAGTTGCGGGACGTTTTTTTCACGGGGAAGAGGTGGCACAATTGAAAATGTAGGAAGAGGATAGATCAATTATTTTTTAATTACTGGTCTGTGAAGGAAAGTTTTTTGAAATATATAGGTACCGGATTGGCCCGCCCGTTGAATAGTTTTATTGTTTCGTTTTCCGGGGAAGGTGTGTCTTTATTTGAAGGGGGAAATAAGTTACCGCTGTACGTGCATACCTGTCCGGTGGATGATGGATATGCCTGTCATGTCTGTTGTGAGTACGGCGAATTAACGGGGATACATGAAATCTTTTTAGAAGAGATCACCGGGTGTTAGATGATCTCTTCGTGGGGTTATTACTTGATGCGTGTAATTATTTTTTCGACTTGTTTTGTTTGAGTCGGTTGGAGTTTTTTGCAGATATCCTCCAAATAAGAACAAGCTTTCTCTTTCTGTTGTTGATTTGCTATTTGTTGGAATCCTTGGAGTTCTTGCAACACGTTCATTTGTTCTTTGGTATCTGTAATCCGTTCGGGTAGATCCCGTAATACCGTGAGAATTTCAGGTATCCTGTCTTTTTGCTTGTTGTCGATTATTTGGCGGAATAACATACAATACCTTAGTGAAAGAACTCCTTTATAATGGTCTTTTTCAAAAAGTTTAAGGTCAGCGATGCGTTTCTCGAAGTCTATTCCCATTGATTTAAAGATACGGAATTCTTCTAAATAGGCCGACATGATTTTCTCTTCGACTTCTTGCTGTCCGATTTGTTTGCTAAAAGCTTTTCGATTGTCAACCAGATAGCGGAATAGAGGGGTGTCGACATTTGTTATTTCTGTTTTAATGAGGGACCAGTTTTCTGCTTCGCATAGTTTTTTGACTCCCAGTTGGGGCATCGTTTCTCCCAGAACGATTTGTAGTTTTTGTTTATCCTGTTTTTGCAAAATAGTTATATATTTTTTTAGAAACGCCTGCTCCCGGTTTCCTTCGGCGTACTCCTTGTTTAATTCTGTCAGTTCGATTGCGTTTTTGACTTTTTGCACGAAATTATCTTCAGGCTTTGACACGGCTCCCCCGTCCATGCGGCAATAGAGACTCCCGTCATGGTTGATGAACAAGTATGTCGGATAGAATTGTACGTTGTATTTTTGAGCAATATCAATCCCTTCTCCCTCCTGCATATCTTTCATGATGCAGATATAGTTCTTGTTGAAATATTCCCCGCATTCTTTTAACGGGAAAATAAATTTAACCATGTATTTGCATGGTCCGCAGGTTTTCGTGTAACAGTCAATGAATAATTTCTTCCCGGTTGTTTTTGCTTTTGCCAAGGCTTCCTGAAAGGTTAGATCCTCGAAGTTCGTACCTTCTTGAGCAATGCTGTTGCTGGCTAGAAGAAGTAATAAGCTAATGATAGAAATAAATTTCATGGTTATGATTTTAAGATGTTTTGAATTAAGTCTTTCATTTCTTTGTCGGGACTGGGGGCAAATACGGTGATGATTTTTCCTTCTTTGTCTATGATGAAATAACGAGGTACTCCTACTATTTGATAATCTGTTTCAAAATGAGAATCACCTGTGGGAGAGATAATAAGATTTATTAATCCGGTCATGTTGTTTTCCTGGATAGCTTTTAACCACTTATCCCGGGTTCTTTCTTGATCAATAGAAACTGTTAGGAAAATAATGTTTCCATTTTCTTGAAATTCATTCTTTAATTGAATGAACTTCGGCATTTTTTCAATGCAACTGCAACACCACGTGGCCCATACGTCTACAACGATGACTTTGTCTTTAAAATTACCGAATGTGTAGATGTTTCCATCCGAATCTTGTAATGAAGATAATGGTGCCGGTTTGCCTTGGCCCAAGAGTTCATATTGCGTGTATAGTTTTAATATTTCAAGTTTTAAGGGAGAGGATTCTACATGTGATTCTATGATTGGGCGTAGTTGGGCAATTTCTTTTGTACAGCCATTGTTTTGAAGAAGGAATTTTATTTTTTTCAGATAAATCTCATGTAACAATTTATTGTCACCGGAAAAGATTTCATTTAGTTTCGTGTAGTCATTATGATTGAGGGCTCTTGTGGGAAATTGTGTCGAGATGGTGATACCGTCTCTTGCTGCATCAAAAGACTCTCCTTCTTTTAAGGCGAGAATCATGTAATAATAATTCGTGAATTCTTCTGGAGAATTTTGTTGCATGAATGTGATAACCGAGGAGTCATTTAACACTATGGGTGAAATTTCCTGAAGTAAAAGTTGAATATCTTCTTTTTCTCCTTTACTGCAAATGATGTATTCTCCGCTTTTTAGGGTCATAAAGCAATTATTTATGGTAGTAAATGCTGCCGTGTTTGTTCGTTTGGTATTATTGTGATAAGTCTCGATAATATCTTTGGCGGAGGCAAAATTCTTTGACCATTCTTGCTTTAGATGCTGATATGCATTGAGGTTTTGTGCAAAAAGAGGAAAATATAATAGTTGCAGGAAAATTAAAATTTTTATCTTCATATCTTGTGTGAGATTATGCTTTTTTCGAGTTACTCCAACTCCCCTCCCGTGTAAGGAGAGGGGAGTTGTGGTGTGGGATTCGTAATTAACGAAAGGACTTTTGACGCACCTTATTTCTGAGGTCCTTTGGCTATTCCTTCGAGATCAATGTTGTAATTGTTTTTTATATGGTTTACCACGATTTCATATCTTGAGTTGACAAGAGGATATGTTTCCGGAGAATATTTTGCTTGAAATTCTTCTTTCGTGTAAAACATGGCTGCTCTTATATAGGATAGATAGTCTCTATACGGATAGGCTTTTGTGTCCCAACTTGCATTTGTATATTCGGATATACTATACGGCGAGCTTTCTTTACTAAAATCTCTGGCAAGAATGTTAATAAAACCTCGAGTTAGATAATAATCTGGCTTGTCTTTTTGACTGTTCGTAATTGCAGTGGTGTAGTCAATTCCTTGTTTGAAACTATCCGGTTCATTTATTACTTTGTTTTGTAAAGCCGCTTCAAACATTAGATAAAGTAATGTTGCTCTTTTGATTTTTAAATCTTGTGAATTAGGATGAGCAATTTGATCGGCAGTGAAGCTAATTGCCCAATAATCAAAACCGTCTGTTTTTAATCCTACAAAATTACGGTTCCCCGTTCCGGTCCCTGTTCCGGTTCCCGTTCCAGTTCCCGTTCCGGTCCCTGTTCCGGTTCCCGTTCCAGTTCCCGTTCCGGTCCCATTGGGATCCTCTCCCGGGTTCAATCCTCTTAAATTATCCAGCATATATATTTTGGCTGGTAACACTAGTTTAGCAATTTCCGGAGTTACATAATTGAGAACATGATTTTTGAGAAAGTCGACGTAATACGGTGTTTGTTCGTCTGTTAAATCATTCCCATAATATAATTTTCCTGTACCCAAGGATGTCCATTTGCGATTAAGGTCTTGGGGGGTAATACCTTTGTATAGTAAATATACCCCATAAACATCGTGAATGTCCTTGATTTCTTTATCCCACGAATTGTTTCCTTGGGGGAATTCAAGTCGTAAAACCGAATAATTACCGGAAGGGGTAACATCACCTTCATTGTAACAGGAGGTTAACATGAAGATACTGCTTATAGCTATTAACAATATGATCTGTTTCATGGCATACTATTTAATTAAAGGTTAATACCGTTGCGTGGGGCGGGGGCCAATGGGTTTTGTTCTAGTAAATTATTCAATTCCAAAGCATCGGGAGGTAATGGAATCGTGTATCCGGGATCATGTTCTTTGAGCGTGTAAACGAGCGTTGATTGCGCATCCGGGTACCATGTGTGTTGAATTTGTGGCATTCCCCAACGGCGTAAATCAAACCAGCGATGATCCTCAAAGCAGAGTTCTCGGCGTCGTTCGTTATGTATAAATGTAATTAATTTCTCGGGGTCCGTGATATTCTCGTTTTGATAATTTAAAGGAAACCGGAATCTTCTAAATTCATTTAGTGTATTTAGGGCTTCTTGTCCGGCATTCGCTACTCCGGCTTTGTAAAGCATGGCTTTTGCCTCGCAGAAATTCAAGTAAGCTTCCGACAATCGAAGACTTCTACCAAAAGCATCATTCGTTGCAACCGGTTGATAATATGCCTTAGAACTTACGTTTATTTTCCCGAAAGCTGAGGGCATTGCTTCAAGCTCGTTATCTTCATTGATAATTTGAAATTTACTACGAATGACATAACGTTCTTTACGCAGGTCGTTTTCTGTTTCGTCAAAACAATTCATGAGTTCTTTCGAGGCTCTAAAAAACGGATGGTCATTTGTTGAGACACTTACGTTGTAAACATATTTAGTTACATCTGTAATATTTCCGTATACCCAAATAACTTCGCTCGATGTCGTGTAAGAGTGATAGTTTATGTAAGAGGGGATACTAGGGTCTTCTTCTGAGTATGTTTTGATTGTGTTCAAATCCAATAAATGAAAATTCCCGTTTGTAATGACATGATTTGCGTAGGTTGCGGCTTTTTCCCATTCTTCCATGTATAAATAAGCTCTGGAAAGAAGGAGATGAACCATGGGAAGGCTGGTTCTTTTGTTGGGTTGCCATTGTTGAGCGCTCGGCAAGGTCTTGTATAAGCGTTCGGCTTCTAGAAGATCTTTTATAATTTGAACATACACTTCTTCTACGGTGTTTCTCTTCAGTTCGGATTCCTCAATACCACTATTTAACTTCAATGGAACACCTAGCGCTGTCTTATCGTAGTTGTAAGGGGCTCCGAATATGTTGATTAAATTGAAATAAAGGAATCCGCGAAGAGCTAAAGCTTGGGCTTTTACAGAATTGATAGCATTCTTGTCATCGTTTATATCATCAACATAGTCCAGAATAGCATTTGCTCCTAATATCAAGGCATAATAAGAGCTATAAAGGTTTGTGTATTTCTCCCCGGCAGTACCCATAATGTCATACATATTGGATTGCCAAGTGTAAGGAGCATACCATCTGTTTGCATCTGAACCGACTTTCACTCCTTGATAAGGAGCTGGAGCGATATCGTCATCCAACAGATGGAGAAATACATTTAATTCTGTAATACCGTTACGTGGATAAGCTTCTCCAAGTAAAAGTTCACTTAAGGAGTTGGCGTCTTTGGGAACAAATTCACTCTTGGATTTGGGTTCGAGAAAATCTCCACAACTTCCAAGAATTAGACTTACAATGCAAAGAAATATAATTCGTTGTTTCATAATGTTATCTTTAAAATCCTACACTTAAACCACAAGAAAAGATCTTGGGCATGACACTATCTCCTAACTCCGGGTCGAATCCATTGAAACGATTACTGCCAATGACGAATGGATTATTGAGGTTTGCACTAATCGAACAATTGGTGGCTCCGAATTTAGAGCATATCCGGGGTGGCATATTCCACGATACTGAAATTTGATTACATCGTAAAAAAGAGGCATTAACAACCATTGCATCGGAATTTGCCCACATGGAGTAAATGGAATTGGATTGTGTTCCGTCAGGAAGTTGTATGTTATATACGTCTTCGACGGAAGTGTATAAAGCCGGGTAAATCGTGTGTTTTTCATCGCCGGGTTTTTGCCACCGTTTTAGCAGGTCTTTCGACAGGTTATGGTAAGGGGCCGGAAGTTTCCCGTAGTTGAAATTTGCATAAGGATTCGGAAGGCGTTTCTTGGCACCGAGTAACACGGAAAAATCGACACCTAATGACAGGCTCTTGTAGCGTACACGTGTGTTGACTCCACCCGTGAAGTAAGGGGCCTTTTGACCGGAATATACCAGAAACGTGGTAGGATCAATATCGGGATCTATTTCATCGAAACCAATCCGGTTGAAGGTTGGATAACCTGTTTGCGGGTCAAGTCCGGCAAAAGAATACGACCAGAAGGCACTTAGTGGATATCCTTTCTTTAATAAACGGTCACTACTGCCGGTAAGGAAATTATCTTTCGTCAGTTTATCTGCTTTTATCCGGACATCATCGTTTTGAGCTTTATTCCAGTTTTTGGATGCGTTGATACCGATGGTCCATGCGAAATCTTTTCTTTTGTAAGGGGTTAAATTTATAGAGTATTCAATCCCGTGATTATGGATCCGACCTCCGTTTAATTTCATGGTTGCCATACCGTATTCTTGTGCAATATCCTGGTTGATAATGGCATTTGAGCGTCGTCCATAATATTCGAAACTCATGGTGATACCATTAAACAATTGCATGTCTAACCCTAAGTTCCAAGTTTTTGTGCGTTCCCATTTTAACAGGGGGTTGGGCAAACTGGATATGGTCAAGTAATATTCGTCATAACCTCCTATAATTCCCCGGTACTGGGCAATGAGATCAGGGCTTACGGAATTTACAACATTTCCTTGAATCCCGTAGGTCGCACGTAAATTCAGTTGGTTGAGCCATGGCAGGTAGTTTTTTATAAATTCCTCCTCGGCAATTCTCCAAGATATACCGAAGGAATATGTCGGGTCAAATTGGTTGTTGGCATCTTGCCCGAATCTATTAGATGCGTCTGACCTTATGTTGGCATTGAATACGTAGCGATCTTTTAAAGAATAGGCTAACGTAGCAAAAAATGACACGAAATTATTGGTAATACTTGTGTTTGCCCATCCTCCTTGGTAGAGTTTATCCAGCACACCCCAGGAAATAGGGACGACTCCGCCAACGGGAACAATTTCTGTCGGCTTGGAGGGAGAGACTAATATCTCGCCTCGTTCGGGAACGTATCCCCAAACCGTATTTGTGTTATTTTTGTTTGCTTCTGAACGGATTTCCATTCCGGCCATTGCGTTGATCCGGTGGAATTCGTGAATGGTTTTGGAGAACACGATTTTGTGTTGCATATTGTACGAGGTATTGTTTGTCTCGTTTGTGGCCAGTTCACCTCCGAATGGTAATAACGCTGCTTTGAATTTGGCGGAACCGGATGACTCTGAGCCATAAGCATAACCTCGATAGTTGCGTTCAATGTAGGATGTTTTCTCTCCTGCAAATGATTCCGAATTATTCAGGTTGAAAGCAATACTTCCCACGAATTGGTATTGAAGCCAGGTAACAATATTCCAATTCACGTTAAGTGACATATTTACGTTTTTTGCTTTATTTTTAGAGTAACTGTTTTCCATCTCGTTCAAGATGTTGTAACCGTATTCAAGTTGTCCGGTTCTATTTAGTTTGTACTCGTAGTATTGTTTATAAGATACCCGATCTCCGTTTTCATCAACAAAAGGAATTGCCCGGCTGGTTTGTTTTGCGTAAGTTTCAGGACTAACTCCCGGTCCATATCCTTTCCTGTCAGTAAATGAATTACTTAGATTGAAATTAACAGAAAGAGATTCCAGTAGTTGGGCGTTGACATTCAATCGAGCGTTAAACTGTGTCATGTCATCACCTTTTTGCGTTCCGTGGCTTGAAGAGTAGCCAAAAGAAGCATTGTATGTCACTTTCTGGGAACCTCCGGTAATGCTTAAGTTATGAGAATGACTGACAGAATTTCGACACAGGATGTCAAACCAATCAGTGTTACACGTTTCCAAGTATTCCATCTGTTTCATGAAATTTTCTTCGCTGATTTGGCGATTATTGTACATGGCCATTAACCCTTCATAGGTATATATTTGAGGAAGAGGATCGCTCTGGTACCTGATTCCGGCGTCATAAGCTTCTTTACTGAATTGAATCCTTTCTTTGGAGTTCATGAAGTTGAACATCCCGTAGTTGGGACGGGCTCTAAATGATAAATTCGTTGAATAACGAATGCTTGTTCTCTCTGCGCTCCCTTTCTTCGTGGTAATCACGATGACCCCGTTGGAAGCTTTTGAACCGTAAATAGCCGTTGCGGATGCGTCTTTTAAAACAGTGATTGTTTCAATGTCAGCAGGATTTAACCATGATATCTGGTTCCCGATCAAGTTTTTCATATCTTCCGTTACAGCGGAGCTGGCATCAATGGGGAGTGGGTCTGGCTGGATGATACCGTCAACGACCCATAGCGGATCCGTGTTTCCGAAAATAGTGGAAGTTCCGCGGATCGTGATTTTAGGTGAACTACCTATACGAGAAGAAGAATTGACGACAACCATTCCTGGAATCTTCCCTTGTAACATTTGGTCGATAGAATTGTATGCCGGCATCATAATATCTGCGGCTTTTACTGTCGTGTAAGAACCCACCATGTCCCGGCGATTGATGCTTTGATAACCTGTCACCACGACTTCATCCAGTTGGGCCTCTTCTGGCTCCAGGATTATCGTCACGGGTTTCCCGGCCATGCAGGAGACCTCTTTCGTTTGCATACCCACGAACGAGAAAATAAGAGTTTGTTCTTTTTGTTCATTTAACGTGATCGTGAAATTTCCGTTTACGTCTGTTGCCACGCCCGATTTTGTTCCTTTAATAATTACCGTTACCCCGGGGAGCGGGTTGCCGGCTTGATCGACGACTTTGCCGGTGATCGTGTGTGTCGAAGTCGTGGGAGATGTTTCTTCCGTCTCTTTCACGACAACCACCCCTTCCACCATCGAATAGGTTAAACCGAAGTGTTTCAGTACGGTTGCAATAGCTTCGTTTACAGGTACATTTTTCAGAACGAGGTCTTTACATCTTTTATCTTTTACTTTTTCCAAGTTGTAAAGAAATTTTACCCCGGTTTGTTGCCGAAAAGAATTGATCGCTTCGACAAAAGAAACTTCTTTGTAGTTCATGTTTACCGCTTTGCCTTGTGCTTTTAAGTTCGTATGACACGTAAGCAAAACAAATAAAAACAGAAAGCTTGCAAGAACCTGCATGATTCTTCCTTTTTTTTTCATAATTTTGAGACGTTTAGTTATATAAATTAAACCATATCAAACCGGATTTTAGTTGGTGCTTGGTCCGGTTTGTTTTTTTATAAACCTACTGTTAAAGTATTCCCTTTTAATGTTAGTTTTACATCAGCACTTTTTTCGAACATCTCGATGAAAGTTATAATATCCTTGAAACGACTGAGGTCGCCCGAAAAATGCAAATCTTTTACCTCTTCATTCGTGTAGAAAATGTGAATATCGTACCATCTGGACAATTGTTCCAGAATATCTTCCATCCTCATTTCCTCAAACAAGAACATACCGTCTTTCCAGCAGGTGAAGTACTTGGTGTCCACCGTTCTTAACTTACTTTCTCCGTTCCCGTTGACCGATAATTGTTGATCGGGAGCAAGGATAATGCTTTTACCATCCGGTAGATCACAAGATACTTTTCCTTGTACTAACGTGGTCACGAGTTTCTCTTTCTCCGGATAATTGCACACGTTAAATTGAGTACCGAGAACCGTGATGTTTCCTAGGGACGTCTTCACGATAAAAGGTTTGCCTTCTTGTTTTGTAACTTCAAAAAAAGCCTCTCCTGCCACGGAAACTTCTCTCGTGTTACCCGTGAATTGGATCGGATACCTTAATTCAGAATCGGCATTCAGCCACACTTTTGTCCCGTCTGCCAACACTAACGAGTATTCCCCTCCCCGGGGAACAACCAACGTGTTATAGAGGGGTGCCGTTTGCTGTTGAGCCTGTTCGGTATCATACCGTAGTCCCATGGAATCGATATGAATGTTAATCCCGTTTTGTTCGTCGATTTTCACGGAGTCTCCTTTCAATTCAATTTCCAGACCATCATGTTTAATCAAGAAAGCTTTACGTGTTCCCGGATGTACTTCGGTAAGAAAGAGTTCATCTGGGGTAGGTGTCGATTCGGGAAGTTGCTGGAAATACAGGAATGTCCCTGTTCCGATTAGGATAATAATGGCGGCTGCAATTTTTAATAAGCCGGGTGACACCCATCTTTTTCTTGGTTGAACAACTTGCTGGTAGGCCTTTAGGTAATTGAAGCGTTGTTGTTCCCGAAGTTTTTTGGAAACGTAACCCTTCTCTTGCAGTTTATCTGCAAGTTGTTTTAGCATATTGTCATCGATAGGTTCTTCCGTGTGTTCTGTGATCTTTTTTAATAGCCACTCGGTCTTATCTGATAATGCATTCCATTTCATCGGATTCGATTTTTATGCGTTATTTTATCTATAAATCCGAAAGTGCTATATGCGGGTGACAGCTAGAGTAATTTTTTTACTTTAATATTCACAATAAAACTCCTTATTCAGAGTCTTTTTCTTCTGCGTTTGCTTTTGCTGCAAGCGCCTGCGCTTTTTGCTGCGGTCTTTCCAATACGTAGTGGTCAACCAGTCTTGTAACCATGCTGCCTACACCGTTACCGGCCATTACAACCAACATAATCCATAAACCGGACAATGTCCATTGTTTTCCGGACATCATAAACCAGTATAAATTCGCAATACTATGCTCAAAACCGCTTTGAATAAACAAAGGTACACAGAAGAAAATACCCAAGTAACCCATAATATTAATGCCGCCCCTTGCTTTTCCCCTTCTAAAACAAGCAACTGCAATATACATTAGAATACCACAATAAATACCTAAAAGAAAGAGGCTTAATAAATTATCGCCTTCTCTGGAAGCGGCTGAAGAGGAAGCAGCTTCGATTAATTTATTTGCATGCCTTGTTTGCTGCAAAATAGAGACTGAAATTAACATACCTACAAAGTTTCCTACCAGTCCCAATGCAACATAACGTAAATAGGCTCCGGTACGTTCTGTTGCCAGATAACCGATTCTTCCGGTGTATAGATTTAAATCAAATTCGCTCACGATAAATAAGCCAAAACAGAACAAAAAGGACGCAACAATTTTATTGTCCATCATCAAGTATACCGTTGCTCCAAAACTGATAATAAATCCAGCAGCAATTCCTCTGCCAAATTCATTTGCAATTTTTCTTGCTAAATTCATACATTTCACCTAGATTCTTTCTTGAATTTTTGCTTTGGACGACAAAATTTGCCGTT
>OGOU01003051.1_pt1 | contig 11116 bp, 8 predicted proteins | sample 1552721 | NCBI WGS metagenome assembly OGOU01 (sample SAMEA2580176, study PRJEB22360) | human gut metagenome | biome: human gut; feature: human-associated habitat; material: faeces | place: Denmark | collected 2008/2010 | reverse complement strand
CACCCCGGTGGGCCTTCCGTGAAAACGGCCCCCGCCACCTTTGCCCCGGGGCCGCGTGGACGACTGACATGCGGCATTTATGCAGCGGGCACCCACCGCGTGCTGCCGTATACGGACTGCTTGCTGCAGGATACCGTCATTAACCAGACCATTGCCGCTGTGCTGGAAGCCGCCCGCGCCTGCCGCTGGCCTGCTTTTGAGGAGGATCGCGGCACCGGTCTGCTGCGCCATGTGCTGGTGCGCCGCGGTAAAACCAGCGGTCAGGTGCTGGTGGTGCTGGTGACCGCGCAGGAAAACCTGCCCGGCAGCCGCAATTTTGTGAAAGCCCTGCGGGAAAAGGCCCCCTGGGTGACCAGCGTGGTGCAGAACTGCAATCCCCGCCGCACCAGCGCGGTGCTGGGCAGCGATGTGCGTACCCTGTATGGCCCCGGCAAAATTACCGATACGCTGTGCGGGCTGCAATTCGCCATTTCGCCCCGCAGCTTTTACCAGGTCAACCCGGAACAAACCGAAGTGCTGTACGCCAAGGCCATTGAGTTCGCTGCCCTGACCGGCAAAGAAACAGTGATCGATGCCTACTGCGGCATTGGCACCATCGGCCTATGCGCGGCGGGCAGGGCAAAGCAGGTCATTGGCGTGGAGCGCAACCCGGACGCGGTGCGCAATGCCTGCGCCAACGCCGCAGCCAATAAGATCAACAACGCGCGGTTCATCTGTGCCGATGCAACCGATTGGATGCGCGCTGCGGCACAGCCCAACTCTGGCTTGCCGCACCCCGATGTTGTATTCCTGGACCCCCCGCGGGAGGGCAGCACCCCCGCCTGCATTGATGCAGTGGCTGCCATGAAACCCAAACGCGTGGTTTACGTCAGCTGCAACCCCGAAACTCTTGCCCATGATTTGACCCACTTGACCCGCCGCGGATGGAAAGCATTAAAAATCCAGCCCGTGGATATGTTCCCCCACACGGAACATGTGGAGACGGTAGTCTTGCTTTCCAAGGGGGGAATCGACTCGAATAAGGTCCGGGTGGAGTTCTCTCTGGAAGATATGGATATGTCCGGGTTCCAGAAGGGTGCGACTTATGAACAGATTAAGGAGTATGTGCTGGAAAAGCACGGTCTGAAGGTGTCCAGCCTGTATATCTCCCAGGTCAAGCGAAAGTGCGGTCTGGATGTTGGCCAAAACTATAATCTGTCGAAGAAGGAAGATGCCAAAGTGCCGCAGTGCCCACCAGAAAAGGAAGCGGCAATTATGGAGGCACTAAAGCATTTCCAGATGATTTCGTAAAAGCTGTGGTTTCAAATTAGGGTTTGATTGCACAAAATAGCCAGGTCCGTTCTCTACTTATAAAAGTAATACGGGCCTGGCTATTTTATAATATTACACCTTCACTATACTGCATCAATTAATTATTGAAAATTCGTTGTAATTAGTTGTGATCATTAGCTGCTAAATATTTGACCCATACAATCACCGCATTGCCATACCGTATTCTTGATCCGCTTTTCCATTTTTTAGTAAACTTCTCTTCCAGTTTAATCCCCATTTCGTCACTTTTCATGGATGGATTGTTCTCAAGCAAAGACTTTGCAAACACAATTGTATCCGATTGTTCAATATTAGCAAATGCTTGGGGGAGGCTACAAATAGTATGGACCTCGTCGCCACTTTTTCTTATTGCACGAGCTGCTACTAAAGCTTCTATCGCATTTCTATAGCCATCTGATTTTAGCTCATTGTAATTTGTTCGCCCAGAATCAATCAAATTGTATGCACAAATCATTTTTTCAGGAGAAGTTTGCCCCCAAAACAGGTTTTGCCCGCCGCTTTGATAACGGCCTCTGCGGCTTCTTGTATCCAAGTTAAATGCAGCAGATTTAGCACTTGGCGCGCTAATTAAATGTGTCTGGCCTTGAACCTCTTCAAACAAACCAATTATACAGTTTGCTACAATATGTTGCCTTTGTTTTGCCATTGATGTTGTTATCGGTATAAATCGTATGAAATATTTTCGCAAAATGTGAATAATTAAAATATTCAAGTCCCAACTTTTTTATTTCCACATATACAGTATGCTTCTTAAAAATAGCTTGGAGAGTGGAAATAAGCGCCTCTTTAGAGTCCGGAATTATATGTATGGTATTTGAATTTCTTTGTGCAACACCAAACATAACTGCGTCAATCATTATATTATCGATTGTAGCCGTACTTACAGATAATTCTTTTCCCAATTCCGAAGATGCCAAATCTCCCTTGTCTATTAGGCACGCAAATGCTCGCATATCTGTTCTAAATTGCTGCTGAGGGATATAATCCAGCATAAGTTCTGGAACAGTCTTATTTAAAACATAATCTCGGAAAATATCCCAGTACAATGTCAACTTTGATGCGCGTCGGATTACAATTCTTCCGTTTATCAGAGTTTGCACCATATCGCTACCATATGTTTCTGTAATTGAAAAATAATCTGCCGGCGAAGATTTAGCAATTTCTATTACGCAAGCGTGCTGGTCTGGCGTTAGTTCAGAAATATCTCTTTCAAATAAGTCTACTATATTAAGCCTTTGACCAATAACATAGTCCTGGCTATTTCCGTCGTGTATCAACTTGAAAACATGAATGCACAACTTTTTTAACAACCAAGGGTATCCTTGACATTGTTTGGTCAAGTAATTGTTTAAAATCGGATTAACAGGCTCTTGCAAATGCCTACCAAAAAGCTTAATAGCGCTTTTAATTTCTGTCGCCTTAAATTGCGACAATTCAAATTCTTTACGCCTATCTGCCAAATTCGACCACATATAGTATGCCGGATGATCAGCAGGAATCGTTAAATCTGTTTTCCATGCAAATCCTAAAACTAGTGGACCTTGTAGCGCATCTATCTCATTGCAAAGGACACGCACATTATCAAAGAGTGGATACAACCCCTTTTGAGAGAACAGCTCTTCAAATTGATCAAATACAATTACTATAGTTTTACCTTGTTGTTTTAAATATTCTAATGTCTTTTGAATTGAACTATCATTTAGGTACTGACTTACAGTAGTTGAATTGATGTCCCTCGTTGTAACATCTGTAAATCCTTGTGAATCAGCTTCAGAAAAGCAAGATCTAATTGCCATCTCTGCATATCGCGCTGACATAGCGGTACGAACATCTACCGCATACACAAAAAATTTTTTGGAATACTTTCGGCTTGTTGCCACCTGAGAAGCCAACTTCAATACAACAGAACTTTTTCCCATACCAGATGGTGCCTTTATGGAAAACAACCTCGTTCTTGAATTTCCATTGTTAACACTTTCTAAAAAATCCAGTATATCCGATAAGATCTTCTTCCTACCGACAAAATCCTCTGGTCTAGCTGGGCGATAATCGCTCCAATCATCACCACTTATTACCGGAACAATATTCCTATATTCTTCGGCAAGCAGTTCTGTTTGCTTAGAGTCGATACTTTCGCTCCCTAGCCACTGAAAACTACTAAAACTATTTCTATGGGCCTTCAGATTGTTAAGCTGCTCGGTTGATGTTACTCTTTGGCCATGAACAGCATCAAATGCAAGAACTGTTGAAGAAATTCCCAGAGCAGGATCAACAATCGGAATAATCCAGAACATACCGGAGGATGTGCACATTAACATTGCATCATCTCCAGGTACAAATTCACTTGAAATCAACCCAAGAATCTTGTCCAATGGCTGAATTTGCCTAGATCCAACTAATAAATCTAGAATTCTGTCCTGTGTATAAAAAGACAGTTTTCCTCTTTCGCTATTTGATTCTTGCTCCCATTCAATTCGTGTGCCTTCTGCATCCTTAGACAGGGGCCCTGTCGTAACGAGCCAACAAGCATCAGCTTTGCGCAGCATTATGTTTCCTAACAATTTAGTGATGACATCCGCTGGTAAAGCATTCTCATGAGCCTTACACTCAACAAGAATCACTTGATTTGTGATTTTGTGTTTTGCATATACATCTATTTCCATCCCGGTTACACGCACTGTTTGGGTAACTTCAAACTGCTGAACCGTCAATATTTGCGCCACCAACCGCTCTAAAATACCGCCTTTAACAGTTGTGGATTCATCTTCCTTTGTACAAATTTCGATTCTAGTGTTCATGTGTTCCTCCAAATATATCTGGAAAATTATAATCCATTCACGATCTCCATAAACCGCTCCAGGGAATACGCTCCCGGATAGTCCGGCTGCTTGGTCTCAAACACCATGTAATACTTGTACTGTTTTCCGGCCAGCTTCGCCCACTGGTCGCCGATTTTGGCTTTTTCCTTAGATTCATCGTTGTCCAGGTGGTCGCCCTTGGTCTCTACCATCAAAATCTTCCCACTGTGGAGCATCACGATGATGTCGGGATAGGCGTGAACGGGCCCGTTAATCTGGAAGCACAGTCTGGAAATATTCCGGTGCCACCACTTGACGTTGCCCAGCTCCGACAGTGCCCACACCACCTTGAACTCGTACTCGTTCATATCTTCTTCGGCGGTATCCATGTTCAGCCCGGACTTAAGTTCCACAGTGAAGTGGTCCTCCCAGACAATGATCCGCTCAAGCCATCGTTTCACCAGGGCCTCGCCGAAGGGCTCTAAGCGAGCAGGGGGCTGTTTGATGAAAGTCCTGCAGCTCGTTGATGCGGGCAATCTGTGCGTCTTTGGCAGCAGTATTGACCGTACATTTTTCTCGCTGTTCCCGGAGTTTGAAGATCTGGTCGGCAATCTCGTCGTAAAAGTCCTGCAAGAAGTAAATCAGCATAAACTAACGATCCAGTTACGCCTTTTAAAGATAATTAACGATACAGCAAGCCTGAACAATTCCTCCGTGGTAAGCAATGTATACACACCAACAATTCCCCACTTGAATACATATGCTGCAAGCAGACACAGTGGAATTCCGATACACCATGTGCCAACAATATCAATGATCATAATGATTTTGGTGTTACCGCCACTTCTTATAATGCCTCCGCCAAGGATCATATTTTCCACCTTGACCGGAGCATATAGGGCAAATACGATGAGCAGCGTCTTTCCAAGCTCTTTTACGCTGTCATCAACACGATATAATCCGGTATATGCTCCAGCCAAAAGAATGAGCAAAGCTGATACTGCAACTCCACCAAATAAGCCTGCATACATAATCTTCTTTGATTCTGCGTAAGCCTCATTATATTCTTTTCTACCAAGCCTTTTACCAATCATCACACCGGCAGCTGCAGACAATCCACTAAGTGCCCCTACGATAAGTCCCTGTATCGGACCGGTAAGTGTATAGGCTGCAAGGTTTGATGTGCCAAGATGTCCATAAACAGCAGACTCTACATTTTGCCCGAGACTCCATAAAAACTTACTGATCAGAATCGGCATAATCATTATCAGATAATCCCTGATTGTGATTTTTTTAAAATGTAGAGACAATACCGGTTTATCTCCATCTTTTTTGATACATAAGACAAATCCGATAACAATAAATACAAGATTAAACAACTGCGAAATAAGTGTGGCAATCGCAGCTCCCTTTATTGCCATACAGGGAAATCCAAATTTTCCAAATATCAGCAGATAGTTCAGTCCTGTGTTTACAATAACTGCTCCAAAGCTTGCCAGAAATGGTATCGTGGCATATTCCTTACAGCGCAGCCATGAGGATAAAATATTGCTGACAGCCATTGGAATATAAGAAAGCGCTATGATTCTAAAATAAACCGTACCAGTATTTACAATACTCATATCTTTCGTATACAGTCCAAGAATCTGCGACGGAAAAACTCCAGCTGCAAGCAGGAACAATACTGACATTATAATTCCGCAGATGAGGCTCACATCAAAACTGCACCATGCCTCTTTGCTTTCTTCCGCACCAATAAACTGAGCAATTAATATCCCGGCAACCGTGCTTACTGCACCAATCATCACTGAAAAAATCAGTGAAAAATTACCGCATAATCCAACTGCCGATATGTTTGTTTCACCTAACTGTCCGATCATGATCTGGTCAACAATTGAAAATGATGACTGCAGCATACTTTGCAATGTGACAGGAATTGCTATTTTACACAACGATTTCAAAAACTTTGACATTATAATTTCCTCGTACTTTCCCTTTTTATTAAATCAACCGGCAACACGATTTCTGGCTTATATTCTGTTCCATCGCGCATTGCCTCCAGACATTCAATTGCCGTTTTCGCCCTTAAGTTTGCTTCCTGATGAATCGTTGTGAGGGAAGGATTGCTTTCCTTACTTGCCATGCTACTAAGACCTAACGTATCTGCAACATCTACGATTCTAATCCTGTTCTGTGGCATTATGATTATATGGTACATGATAAATGTGAAATTTACAAAGGTTAAGCGCGTAACCCTCTACAAAATTTGCGTTCGATTTTTGTGACGTTTTACTAATGTATTACGCATTTTCAGCAATCTGAATACACATGAAAGCTACTTATGGACATAAAAATGACAGGCAGCTTTTTTCACCGTGAAGGAAAGATTCCATCATGGGTTAATCATTTATGACATTCTTATTTTAATAGGTAAGACAAAAAGTAAAAATAATTGATAGTATTGTGCATAAGGGCCGTTCACAGTAGCGGCATGAAAGATGGAGCGCACAAATACATTGTGACTGGCGTGCAAAAGAACAGTGGGCCAAAAGCTGTGCGCTTTCAGGCAGAGGGCGTTGACAGGGAAAGTAAAGCCCATGACCATAACGAAAAAACAGAGAAGCGAGCAATGAACAAAAATAGCGGCTAAAGTGACAAGTGTAAAAACCTGGCAGCTGGTGCCCCTCTTGACAAAAGAGAAAGCTGTGATAAAATAGTTCAAAAATGAACAAAATACAGAAGGGAGAATGCGAAATGCAGCTGGTCAACCCGCTGGAGCAACAGAACGCGGTAAAAACGTTATATTCTGAATTTGTCAGCCCGGTGTGCGCTAAATATGGCTTAACGCGCATTGAGCTGGATATTTTGCTGTTTTTAGCGAACAACACCCGCTATGATACGGCAACCGATATTGTGGAGGTTCGTTTTTTAGCAAAATCTCAGGTGTCGGCGGCAATCAAAAATCTGGAAGCCCGCGGCTGCCTGCGGCGGGAATACCAGTTGGAAAATCGCAAAACCGCCCACCTGCGCCTGTGTGACCCCGCGCAGCCGATGATAGCGGCCGGGCGCAGCGCACAGGAACAGTTTGGCGCGGCGCTGTTGGATGGATTTACCCCCGAAGAGCTGGAGCATATGCAGCGCAGCATGGAGCGCATCCGCAAAAACGTGGAAAAGTATCTGGAGGATAAAAACAATGACAATGTTGATTAAATTTATCGTGTGCTTTATTGCCGGCATCGGCGCGGGCCTTGGCACCGGCTTTGCCGGCATGAGCGCGGCGGCGGTCATCAGCCCGATGCTCATTACCTTTTTGGATATGCCCGCTTACGAGGCTGTGGGCATTGCACTGGCCAGCGATGTGTTGGCCAGCGCGGTCAGCGCTTATACCTATGGCAAAAACAAAAATCTGGACATCCGCAACGGCGTTGTGATGATGGTATCGGTTTTGTGCTTTACCATGGTGGGCAGCTGGATCGCCAGCCAGGTGCCCAACAGCACGATGGGCAGTTTCTCGGTATTTATGACATTCCTGCTCGGCGTTAAGTTTATTGTAAAGCCGGTTATGACCACCAAGAACGCAATGGAAGCGGTAGACCCCAAAAAGCGGTTTGTACAGTCGGTGATCTGTGGTGTGATGATCGGCTTTATCTGCGGGTTTATCGGTGCAGGCGGCGGCATGATGATGCTGTTGATCCTGACCAGTGTGCTGGGGTATGAGCTGAAAACCGCTGTGGGTACCAGCGTATTCATTATGACCTTTACCGGTGCCGTCAGCCACTTTGCCATCGGCGGTATGCCGGACCTGTGGTGCCTGGTGTTCTGTGTGGGGTCCACGCTGTTGTGGGCGCGCATTGCCGCACGCTTCGCCAACAAGGCCAGCCCCGCCACCCTGAACCGCGCCACCGGCGTTGTGCTGGTTGTGCTGGGGGTGGCGATTATGGGGGTAAACTACATTAAATAATTAGAAATTAGCAATGAAAGGAAAAAGCGCACAGCGCCGATAGATCGGGCGCTGTGCGCTTTTTTATATCGTTTAGTAAATGGATTACTGGACGTCGGAGGAAGAGTCGTCGGAGGAAGCTTCGGTGGATTCTTCGGCTTTCTCGGTGGGGTCTTCGGGCAGGGGCTCGTTATCTTTGGCGAGGGCGGCGTTCAGTTCGTCTTCGCGCATCTTGTTGATGGTGCTTTCAATGGTAAAGCACTTGTTCAGCGGCTGGTAGATGCACAGCAGGGCAGGAAGCATCGGCAGCCAGAAGTTGGTGAACGGCAAAATGATCGTCGTCAGCGGGAAGAACAGCAAAATGGCGCCCCAATACACGGCTTTGATGGCGATGGCACCCAGGCTGCGGGGCAAGTAGCCCAAGAACAGCAGCAGGCTGTTTTTCAAAATGCCGTACAGCGGCAGATCCAGCAGGGCAATCTGCGGCCAGATGTAACTTTCCAAGCCCAGCGTTACCACAAAGCTTAGGATCAGCAGCACCCAGGTAACAATACCGGCGCTAATGACCGACATGTGGAACAGGGTAAAGATCTGCATCGAAAGCACCAGACCGGTCAGCATGCCGGGAACCAGGCTTTCCCTGGCGTTGCGCTTCCACACGCGGCGGTAGGTTTCCCACCAGTAGCCAGGTTCATCGCGCAGGCTGCGCAGCACGGTATCAGCCATGGCGCTCAGCTCCGGGCCTGCGATCAGACCGCCGATGATACCGGCCAGCAGCATGAACAGCAGCGCGTGCGTTTCAACGGCAAAAAACATACCGATAATAAAAGGCAGGCAGCCCAGGAAAGCCAGGAAACCGGCGCGGAAAAAGTTCCACATATCGCGGCCCATAATTTCGGCCAGGCGGGCAACACCCTTTTTGCGCGGGGCGTCCGGGCGCACGCCCGGTCCGGGACGGGTAAAGCGGTCAGAAGAGAAAAAAAGTCCCATGGCGGTAGAATCTCCTTTGTTTTAACAAGCACTGCGCTTGAAATATACTTATTTATTATATCAGTGTTGGCGGCCAAGAGCAACAAAAAAATGCGGGTGGGGTGTGGGCGGTATGCCGCGGTGATATGTAAAATCTGGTTTTAATCTTTACAAATCATTACAAAACAAGTACAATAAATCTATACGTTGCCCGGAGCTTTGGACCGGGCAGGATTTTATCCATCCAGCTGTATGAGCAGAAAAGAGGACCCAGCCGATGAAACGTAATATCCTTTGCACTCTGGCCGTTATGGCAGCGTCTGCGGTCCTCGTCGCCTGCGCTTCCACCTTTGATCAAATCTCGCCCATTACGCCGGAATCCAACGCCGCCAGCAGCGAGGCCGAGGCTACCCCGGAACCCACCCCGACCCTGCCCCCGTATGAAGCCAACGTGCTGACCGGCGAGGCTAAAGGCGAAAATTATCCCGAGGGCCAGCGCATTACCGCCCTTATGGTGAACAACCTTGTGGACGCCCGCCCGCAGCGTGGCCTTTCCAAGGCGCAGATGCTGTTTGAAATCAAGGTGGAAGGCGGCATCACCCGCTTTATGCCGGTGTTCAATGATTACCACGATATTGATGAGATTGGCCCCATCCGTTCCGGCCGTGACCAGTTCTTCCGCCTCATCCTGCCCTGGCAGGCCCTGTATATCCACGAAGGCGAGTCTATTGTCATGCAGCAGTACGCCCTGGATTATGATTACGGCCTGCTGAACAACAACAATGGTGCTTCCGGCTACCGTGATTACAACCGTGTGAACTGGCGCGGCCTGAGCTATGGCAACGGCCTGGCACTGGAACACACGATGTACACCAGCGGCGAAAACATTGAAAAGTATATCACCAACAAAAATGTGGATATGAACCGCACCTACAATTCCACTTTCTTTAACTTTGTGGATTACCGCCAGGATAACCCGGTGCGCGACCTGACCCAGTCCCAGGATTCCCAACTGACCACCAAGGACGGTCCGGTGGTGAAGGACGGCGAATATGTGGAGATCAGCCACAGCCAGTCCTACAAGACCCGTTTCCTGTACGATACCACCAACAACGTCTACCTGATGCAGCAGAACTTCTCCGGCAACTGGCGTGATACCATTGACGAAGAGTACAACGATTATCAGCTGCAATTCCCCAATGTGATCGTTCTGTTCACCGATATTCACACCTACCCCGGCCACGAAGCCAAGGACCTGCAGTATGTAGAATACAGCTGGGGCGGCATCGGCTATTACTTCTATGGCGGCAAGTGCGAAAAGATCTACTGGCAGAAGGGTACCCCGCTGGAAGGCCTGCGCCTGTACTATCTGGACGAAAACGGCCAGAGCAGCGATACCCCCTGCGAGATCAATATTGGCAAGAGCTATGTGACCATTGTGGATGTGGACGAAGCCATCAACCTGAAGGTGGGCAACCTGGCCGACTTTGACCTGGATGCCGCAACGGTAAGCGCTTCCAACACTTCCATTGATGCCGACGCCAAGGCGGGTGAAAGCCTGGGGGCTTCCACCACCGACCTGGTCAGCGCAGCGCGCAACAACCAGGCTGTGGGCAACACCGAAAGCAATACCCAGAGCACCACCCAGAGCAGCACCACCACCAATACCAGCAATGACAGCCAGAGCGCGGAGTCTGCCCCCCAGCAGGACAACACCCCGCAGCAGGATACCGCCGACCAGAGCAGCGCAGATGACACCGCCAGCGATGACAGCGGTGAGGATATCCCCTGGGCAGACTGAGCGTGACGCCGGAGCGCCACGCTCCTGTACCTCTCCTTTGAAACTACCCTATCGCAAAAAAAAAGCATGTTCTCATGTCTTTTTTTGCTCGCAAGGTGTTCCAGGCGTCGGCGCATGTCTGCCGCTTGGAATGGCTTTTAGAATTTTTTTCGACAGTCTAAAGTGCCCGCCCGCAGGGCGGGTACTTTTTTATAACAGGAGTCTGTATGACTGAGCGTTCAAACAAGAAGAAATACCCCCTGTGTGCCGCAGCCCTGGCGCTGGCTGTGCTGCTGG
>OGOU01003050.1_pt1 | contig 11118 bp, 8 predicted proteins | sample 1552721 | NCBI WGS metagenome assembly OGOU01 (sample SAMEA2580176, study PRJEB22360) | human gut metagenome | biome: human gut; feature: human-associated habitat; material: faeces | place: Denmark | collected 2008/2010 | reverse complement strand
AACAATGAACTGGGGATACATAGAAAACAGAGAATTGATAATTAGTTTTGGAGTTATATCGGGAATTGCATTAATATTATTATTTGTTCTTGCACGTTTTTGGGCTAAGAGCATATATACAGAGAAAAATATTCTGGAAGTTAGGAATAATGTTATAGCAAGTCAGTATGAGGAATTAAACGAAAGTTATAAAAAATACAGATGTCTGATACATGACGAGAGACATATGATGGATTATATAGAAGAATGTATAGGGACGGGAAATTTCTCAGAAGCGCAGAAAATCATAAAAAAAAGCAGAAATAAATTCAGTGAGAGGTATTACTGGACGGGCATAACAGTATTGGATAATGTTATTTCAATAGAAAAAAGAAAAATGGATAATATGAATATAGAATTTCATATAGAAACAGATGTAACAGATATCGTTATGGAAGATATTGATATTATTATTTTGCTTGAAAATTTATTTGACAATGCGATAGAGGCGGTTGAAAAATGTGCAAATAAGAAAGAGATTAAATTCAGCATAAAAAATATAAATAGTATGCTTGTATTAAAGCTATGGAACAGTAGCTGTAAAAAGCCGAAAGTGAAAAAAGAAAGATTTGTGACTGATAAACATGATTCTAAAGGTCATGGGTGGGGATTGGAAAGTGTAAAGTATATAGTAAAAAAGTATGATGGAATTATTGAGTTTGAATATACAGAAATGTTTTTTCAAACGGTTATTATGATTGAAGGAGAATAAAAATGGACGAAAATATAAAGTATGAATTAGCAGAAGCAGAGAAATTAGAAGTAATAGATAATGCAGGGGTTGCTGAAAATGAAAAAAAATCAATTGTAACGGTATTGCTTAGTCTGTCATGTTGTGGACATATAATGAATGCTTGAAAATATTTGTATTAGAATATTGATTTTGGATATTTCTGAAAAGAAAAGCAACCATGAGTTGTATGGCTTTACAGTGCACGAAGAATATAACTTTTATATAAAACATTTCTGGAAAAATGAGTCTTATAAATGTGATTTGGCAATACGCTATGCGGAAGGAAGTCGACTTCAGAAATTAAAGGAAAAATATTTTGTAATATTACAAAATGAGATAAATGAAAAAATCAATATAGATAAGGATATGATAAGTAAAAAATTTCATGAAAATATGAATGAATTTCAGATGTTGAATAAGGATCAAGGAGATATACACAAAAATGGTCGCAGTGTATCAAAGATTGAGTTTGATAATGGCAGTATATTGTATTACAAACCTCACAGCCTTGACAAAGACATAAAATATCAACAACTATACAAATATTTATGCGAAAAAGCAGGAATATCCTGTCGGGAGGTGAGGTGCTTATCCAGACAGACATATGGATGGGAAGAAAATATAGAGAATAAATCATGTAACACAAAAGAAGAAATAGAGCGTTATTATTTCAGGCTGGGCATCCATCTGTTTCTCGGGTATGCATTGGGAGCAACAGATCTTCATGGAGAAAATATTGTTGCGTATGGAGAACATCCGGTGATTATAGATATGGAAACATATCCCGGCTATATTACAAAGAATAGTGGAAGTAGTACAGAAGAAAAAGCAGAAATCAAAATAAGAGAAAAAATTATGACATCCGTGTTAAACACGGGTATCCTTCCTGTTCTCACATGGGGAACTGGAAACAATAGAGTTCTTATGAGTGCTGTAAATATGCATGGCAAGATAAGGACTCCGTTTAAGATGCCTGTTGTCAAAGATGATAAAACATCAAATATTCACATAGAATATGAACAGGTAGAATTTGAGATAAAAGAGTGCATTGTAAGGTTAAATGGGGAGGTGGTTAATTCCGAAGAATATACAGGAGAGATTATCAGGGGATTTCGGATGGCTTATACAGAAATACTGCAAAATCAGAAACTCAGAAATATGCTGAAAACTTTTTTTCAGGGAAAATCCAGAGTAATTTTGCGACATACGCAGCAATATTATATGTATCTGTTTGCGTCGTTCCATCCGGATTATATGAAGGACCGGAAACAACGAGAGGAACTTCTTCAGGTATTGCATAAAAAAGGGGAAACCCAGTTGCAGAAAGAATTAAGAGATTATGAAATACAGAGCCTGCTGGAACTGGATATTCCATATTTTGAAATTGACGGAAACAGCAGATCAATTTTTGATGGAAATGGAAAAGAATATCAGGGATATCTGCCATGTACACCTTATGAATCATGGATAGAGCATATGAAGCAATTGAGTTGTCAGGATATGGAGCAACAATGTGATTACATACGATTGTCTATGGGATTATTAAATCATGGGTATATCGGCGAAAAAAATCCGCGATGGGCAGATGAAAATACTTGTATACATCAAATTGCAGAGTGGATTTGCAGAACAGCTGTAATTGACGGAGCTGATATTGGATGGGCTGGACTGCATTTCTGGGATAATGGATATTGGAGCCTGAAACCATGTGGTATGTATTTATATGATGGGATTGCGGGGATTGTTTTGTTTCTGGCAAAATATCTGGACCGGTATCAGGATTCGTCATGCAGGCAAGACGTGGAAAAAATCTATAAACTGGCTATTGAAAAATTAGAAAAATATACAGATCTGCGATGTGAACAAAATGAAGTACCTGAACCATTGGCAACAGGACTTTACGATGGAGAGAGTTCAATTGTATATGTTTATCTGATATTATATGAGATCACAGGTCAGGAAAAATGGATCAAGAATGCTCAGAAGCATTTTGAGATAGTAGCTAAACTGCTTCCAAAGGATGAAAATATGGATTATCTCAGTGGAAATGCAGGCGCAATCGTGGCTGCCATGAAACTTTATCAATTAACTGGAGAGATTGAATATTGTACAGCTGCGGTAGAAACTGAAAAAGATTTATGGAAAAAAGGTCAGAGAATGGAAGTGGGATATGGATGGAAACTGAAAAATCTGAAATATCCGCTGAGTGGACTTTCTCATGGAAACAGTGGCTTTTTGATGGCGTATGTGGAACTTTATAAAATGACATATGACCAGGAATATCTGAAAAAAATAAAATTGTTGCTTTCCTATGAGGATATCTTATATTCAGAAGACTTGAAAAACTGGATAGATCTGCGTGATCCGGACGGACGAAAGACAATGCGTGGATGGTGCCATGGTGCTCCTGGGATTTTACTTAGCCGTATGTCGATAATGGATATTCTGCCAGATGATAAACAGATTAAAAAGGATATCCTGCGGGCAGTATCCACATTATTTCACAATGAGCGTGAGAAAAAAATATGTCTGTGCCATGGAATGACAGGAAATCTTTTAATTATGAAAAAGTATCTGGAGAAGAATCCGGATGATGATTTAAGACAGAAATACGAAAGGCAGTTTTCGAACCTGAAGGAACAATTGCAAGATATGAGAAGTCTTATGGTTACTGAGACATTAAATCCTGCATTTATGAATGGAATAACCGGAGTTGGAATGGCAATGATGTTGCTGAACATGGATTAGAAAAGGCATTTACAGCCTTTCTAATCAGGATGTCTGAAAAAATAAGTTTTTAACAGTTTCTTTTTCTGACGATTAATGTATTGACGGGAGACATGAAGAATTGATGCAATTTCGGAATCTGTTTTATACTGGTAGAAAAACAGAGACAGAATTTTGTATTCCATACTTTGGACAGGAAAGCTTTCGATATATGTAGTTATATCATAAAGAGTTTCATCGAATGGATTATCTGCCTGTAAAGTAAGAGAACACGTATCAAAGTCTTCTCTTTCAGGTTCTGACAAATGGTATCTGCATAAAGCTCTGTAACGATTTTCTATAGCGGTCTGCATATATCTGACACATTCACCTTCGGAAAAATTTTTGCCGTTCAGGTAAGGCAGTGTATTAAGCAGAGTCAGATACAATTCCTGTGTGGCATCGTCCCGTTCCATACAGTGGATGCGGGAAGCGTAGCTTTTGATCAGAGGTTCCATACGTTTAAGAATTTCTTCACCTGCATTTTTGACACCAGAATGATAATCGTGAATTAACTGTAATAATGACTTCATAAGAAACTACCTCCTTTTTGGAGGAAGTAGTCAGAAGTGACTAAATCAGAAACTGAAAATAGAAAAAATATGAATTTATTGTAGAAAAATAAAAGAAGCGAAGTCTGACAACAGAAGAAATAAGCTTCTAAAAGGAATTGAGTTGACAAATTATGAGATTTTCTGTCTTTCTCAGAGGAACTGAAATGTTTTACTACTGAGAAAGGAGGTATGAAGATATGGAATCCACGGTTATGGAAACTGCAATATCGCAGGGAATCTGGGCCGTCCTGGCAGTTTTTCTTTTGATTTACATTGTAAAATCCAATGAACAAAGGGATGCAAAGCAGGAAGAAAGGGAAAAAAATTACCAGACAGTGATTGAGAATTTGACTGAAAAATTCCAAATTCTAAATCAGGTTCAGAATGATCTGGAAGAGATTAAGGATAATCTTCTTAATAAAAATTAAATAGGAAAAAGAAATAGAAGCTCTCTCTACAAAATGAATGTCACAGTAGGGAGGGCTTTTGTCATTCAGGTAAGAAAACAGATTAATTCAATATACAGGCAAAACACTCATATCCATTAGAATACATTTTATTCCAGAATTACAGAGGTTTATATAAATGGTGATATACTATGATAATAAATATTATTGAATGGAGGAAAAAGAGATGAAAGAATACAAGGTTATAACAGCACTTTTTTTGTCAGCAGTAATGCTGGGTACAGCTCCATTAACCGTATGGGGAGCGGAGAGTTTTTCGACAGGGGAATCTTTCAGTGATGGAACAGAAAATATTCCTGACATAGTAACAGATTCGGCTCTGTCTGGTGAATCTTCTGAAAGAGACTATGAGTTAAGCATAGAAACAGGTACGGATGTAGAGCTTACAGAAAGTGATTTTTATGATCCGGAATTTCGTGTAGAGAAATATGTGAAAGTCAGAAATTCAGGAAAAAAAGAAACAAGAGTCCGGGTAGATGCTTCTGGTCTTAAGAATTTTGAGGTAGATGATCAGATGGCAAAGTGGTCAGAGGATTATGAGGAACAGGATTCCAAAAGACTGCTGAAGCCGGGAGAAACTCTGGATTTTTTTGTACTGCCAAAGCAGGAATACGGAACATATGATGAAACGTTTGATTTCCTTGCAGATGACGGAAGCAGATATCCGGTTCATATCACAATGAATAGAGAGAAGAACCCAACGGAAAAGAAGAGTCTGGAAATTACCGAAAAATCTTCCGAGAGTTTCCCGATAATGCACTGGGGATATAAGACACTTCCGGAAGCCAGAATTTATGTTTTGAAAAATTTTACGGACATGGATATGGAACTGTCTTTCGATTATAGCAAAGACTGTAGTGTATCATTATGCGGAAATACCAGTCTGGCACCTGGAGAGAGTACAGAACTGAGCCTTTGTCCGCAGATGGGACTGCCAGTTGGAGAACATGATCTTGGAGTGACAGTGACTGCGAAAACAGCGACAGGAGAGACTATAACAAAGAAGATTTGGGATTCTTTCAGAGTAGATTCAAGGACATTTCAGGGACTGGTGGATACCATTGAACCTGTGACCGGAATTACCAATGGCGTAGAAAAAACTGCTGATGCTTTACATTTGCCATCGGTTCTTAAAGTCTATGGTGCTGAAGTGGATGGAGAAAAAACGACATTTTCTGCCGATGTAAAATGGGATGTGGAGAATTGTGCATATAACCCGAAAAATACGGCGTCTCAAAGTTTCACAGTTAACGGACAATTGGAACTGCGTGAAGGTGAAAACAATGAAGAGCTGGATACGTCTGTAAAGATAAAGGTACAGGTGGATGCGTACAAGGGGTTGAACAGACCGGTGATTGATTCGACATGGACCAGAGTGATCACGAATTATGCAGAACTTTCTTTAAGAGATACTTCTAATGAAGCAGACGGATATTTTTTTGTAGCAGCAGAATCTCAAAAGGAACTGGAAAAAGAAAATTATATCGCACAGGTGAAGGTCGCAAAATCTGAACTGAATCATTATCCTAAACTGAAATATATTCCTGAAGGGACGCATTATCTCTATTGCAGGGCATATAAAGAGGAAAGTGGTCATACGGAGAAATATGGTGAATGGTCTGAAGGATTTCTGTTAAAGGTAAATATAAAGACACCAAATGCACCTGTGGTTCAAAAACTACAGGTGAAGAAAAATGACGTTAAAATTATCCTTGGCAGTAATACAGAAGAACTGGATGGTTATGATGTTGTTGCTGCCAGAAGTAAAGACGGGGATGAGCCATCAGATTATATAAAGGTACAATGCAAATATTCAGGAAACAGCAAGGAACTCATTCTAAAAGGAGTACCGAAAGGAAACTGGTATATTGGTGTACATGGCTATAAATATCTGGATGGATCAAATAAAAAAGTACTGAGTAAGTGGGCGGAAGTTCAAAAAGTAACGGTAAAGACAAGCCTTGTAACAGGAAAACCAGCTGTTAAATCGGCAAAGGTTTCCAGACAGGGAACAAAAAGAAAAGTAACGGTGAAGTTTACTGTACCAAAAGCCTGTGACGGAACGGACTGGGTACTGGCAAAGAAAGTATCTCAATCCGAAGATGGAAGTTATACATATGTCAGCGGTTATGCTTATACTAAGAAAAATCAGACGAAAACTACAGTCATTTTTAAAAATGTAAAACCTGGAGTTTATTATCTTACAGGACGTGCTTATGTAAAAGGATATGCAAAAAATTATACGAAATGGTCAGAGGTAAAGAAAGTAGTTGTGAAGTAGAAAAGTGATTTAGACCAGAAATTTATTTTTTTTCTGCATATATATATCAAAAAAGAAGGTGTTGTTTGTCAGAATAAATAATCCAAAGGAAGTATGGTAGTATTTATTCTGCAACTGTGTGGTATAACCAAAACCTGAGTTTACGACTGTGAATGTACATTCTGCATCAGATTCTTTCCAGTTTACAACACTGAAAGTTAATGTTTCTGGCATAATTTTTGTCTCCTTTAAATTTTTTGAATTTGCAAATTCACTATATAAAGATGCTGCTTTGGTGATTTGTAAACCATAAGTGTGTATATGAGCATGATTTTTTTCTTTCATGCGGAAATTAGGTAAGAATAAAAATAAAGATTCGAGGTCAGATGATGCAGGTTTATTCCCTTTTTATATTTTCTGCATCAGTTTACTGTAAAATAATAACGGGTAAAGAAGATATAAGATGTTCTGGTACACGAAATAAGAAGAAAGGAGATATGCCACATGGTTAAAATGATGAACCGCCTGAGATGATCAGGCGGTTTTGAAGTATCTGGATTTTTTATGAATATTTTATTTTTAATTACAGGTATAATGTGTTACAATAAATATAACCATTAAGACTACCAGGCAGGTCAGAATTTGACCTGCCTGTAAATAAATACGGAAATAAATCGGGGTCAAAAGAATCGTTAATAATTGTAACAAAATAAAATTACCGGTGTAGCAAAAATAAAATTACAGGGGAAATGCGGATGAGTGAGATGACAGATGCATATGTAAAACTGGATAAGGTTTCCAAGATATATGGAACAAAGGAAGTAAAAATCGTTGCAGTAGATGAGATCAGCTTTGAGATTGCCAAGGGAGAGTTTGTAGTGATCGTTGGTCCCAGCGGTGCGGGCAAGACAACAGTGCTGAACATTCTTGGGGGTATGGATCAGGCTACCAGCGGAGAAGTTCTGGTGGATGGAAGGAATATTGCCAGATATAACAGCAGGCAGCTTACCGGTTATCGGAGAAATGATATTGGATTTGTATTCCAGTTCTATAATCTGGTGCCTAATCTTACAGCACTGGAGAACGTAGAACTGGCATTGCAGATCTGTAAAAATCCGCTGGATGCCAAGGAGGTTCTGGAGGAAGTGGGACTGAAGGACAGACTGACCAATTTCCCGGCACAGCTTTCCGGTGGTGAGCAGCAGAGAGTTTCCATTGCCAGGGCACTGGCGAAGAATCCCAAGCTCTTACTGTGTGATGAGCCCACAGGTGCACTGGACTACCAGACTGGTAAGGCAATCCTGAAGCTGTTGCAGGATATGTGCAGGGAGCGTGGAATGACAGTGATCGTCATTACCCATAACTCGGCGCTGACACCTATGGCAGACCGTGTGATCAAGATCAAGAACGGAAAGGTTTCCAGGATGACGATGAATGACCATCCTACACCCATAGAGGAGATTGAATGGTAGGTGATGAATATGAAAGCAATGCATAAAGATTTCTGGATGGAGATACGCAAGAGCAAAGCCAGATTTATTTCCATATTTATGATCGTTGCTCTGGGAGTTGCGTTTTTCTCCGGGATACAGGCCTCGTCACCGGATATGCGCTTCTCAGGTGATGCCTATTATGATGAAACCAATCTTATGGATATCAAAGTAATGGGAACTCTGGGACTGACGGAGGATGATGTAGCTGCCATTAAGCAGGTGGACGGAGTAGAGAATGCAGAGGGCGCCTATGGTACAGATGTAATGTGTGGAGAAGGCGAGAAGCAGAAGGTACTTCATGTGGAAGCTGTGGATCAAACCATGAACCGGATCTCAGTGACAGAGGGAAAAGCTCCGGAAAAAAGCGGAGAGATTTTCCTTGACTGTATTTTTGCTGAGAGCAATGGATATCAGGTGGGTGATCAGATTACCCTGAAAGAGGGCGGAGACAGCGAACTGTTGAAAAAGACAGATTATACAGTTGTGGGTTTAGGAGAGAGTCCTCTCTACATATCCTATAATCGCGGAAATTCCACTTTGGGTTCCGGTGAGGTTAATGGATTTGCCTATGTGCTCCCTGAGGATTTTGACCAGGAGGTTTATACACAGATCTATGTGCAGGCTCATGGGGCACAGGATCTGATCAGCTATACAGATGCTTATGATTCCCTGATAGAGAGAGTGCAGGAGCAAGTGGAGGGGATTGAGGCAGAACGGTGTCAGGTCAGATATGATGAGATTGTAGAGGAAGCTAATGACAAGCTTGCAGATGCCAGACAGGAACTTGAAGACGGAAAGAAGGAAGCTAATGAGAAGCTTGCGGATGCCAGACAGGAACTGGAGGACGGCAAAAAGAAGTTAAAAGACGGCAAGAAGGAATATAAGGATGGCAAGAAAAAGCTTGCAGACGCAAAAAAGGAACTGGAGGATGGAAAAGCCCGGCTTGCAGATGCAAAGAAGGAATTAGAGGATGGCAGATCCCAGCTTGCCAGTGCGAAAGAGCAGCTTGCCAGTGGCAGAGCACAGATCGCATCTGCAAAGGAACAGCTGAATGCAGGATGGGCGGAGGTTTCAGAGAACCAGGCAAAGCTTGATGATGGAAAAGCACAGCTTGAGGATGGCAAGAATCAGTTAAGCGCCGGTGAGAAGCAGATTGCGGATGCAAAGACGCAGCTTACCCAGAGCCAGCAGGAACTTGACAATGGAAAGGCGCAGATTCAGTCAGGCAGAGAGCAGATTGCAGCAACCAGACAGGACTTAAATGCCAAAAAGGAAAGCTGCAATCAGGGACTTGCGCAGATTGAGCAGCAGGAGGCCGGACTTGCAGAAGGAGAGGCTCAGCTTGAGGGTGCCAGAAGTCAGCTTGCAGCATTGCAGGCACAGTATGAGCAGGCACAAGCTTCAGGCACATATTCCGAGGAAGACCTGGCGGCTCTGGCAGCACAGGTTTCCGCTTATCAGGAGCAGGTGGACAGTCAGGCAGCCCAGCTGGAAGCATCCAGAAACCAGATCGCAGCAGCAAGAAGTGAACTGGAGAGTGGTTTAAGCCAGGTGGAGAGCGGACTGTCCCAGCTTGATGCAAAGGAAGCAGAACTGAACCAGCAGGAGGCCGTATTTCCCGATGCCCAGGCAAAGATTGATGCAGGATGGAAAGAGGTGAAGGCTCAGGAGAAGAAGCTGGAACCAGCCAGAAAAGAGATTCAGGAAAAAGAAGCCCAGCTTGAGTCAGCACAGGAACAGATCGATGCTGCAAAAGCAAAACTAAATTCCAGCCAGGCGCAGTTAGAGGAGAAGGAGGCAGAACTTGCTTCAGGAGAAGCACAGATCCAGGAGAATGAAGGAAAGCTTGCTTCCGGTGAGAAAGAGATTGCTGACAATGAACAGAAGCTGAGGGATGGAGAGAAGGAAATCTCAGAGAACGAACAGAAGCTGAAGGATTCCAGAAAGGACATCAAAAAAGCTGAGAAGGATCTGGAAGAAGGTAAAAAAGAATACGAAGACGGCAAGAGGGATGCAGAGAAAGAAATTACAGACGGTGAGAAAAAGATTCAGGATGCCCAGGATGAGATCTATGATATCAGTATGCCGGAATGGATGGTAACGGATCGCAATGATCTGCCGGAATATTCAGATTATGGGGATAATGCAGACAGAATGAGAAGTATCGGACAGGTTTTCCCTGTTATCTTTTTCCTGGTGGCTGCACTGGTAAGTCTGACTACCATGACACGAATGGTGGAAGAACAGAGAACCCAGATTGGTACAATGAAGGCTCTGGGATACGGCAAGTATGCAATTGCATCCAAATATCTGCTGTATGCCTTTCTTGCCACAGTGGGAGGCAGTATTCTGGGAATACTGATCGGAGAGAAGATCCTGCCTTTGGTTATTATTAACGGGTATGGCATTATGTACAAGGGAATGATGAACAATATCCAGATCCGTTATGAATTTAAATTTGCAATGATAGCAGCAGGTGCGGCAACTGTGTGTACTGTCGGAGCCACCATTTTCTCCTGTTACAGGGCACTGGCGGAAACCCCGGCATCACTGATGCGTCCTCCTGCTCCCAAAGAGGGTAAGAGAATCCTGCTGGAACGGATCCCGCTTTTCTGGAAGCACTTGAATTTTACATGGAAATCTACTCTGAGAAACCTTTTCCGATATAAAAAACGTTTCTTTATGACGATTTTCGGTATTTCGGGAAGTATGGCGTTGATGCTGGTAGGTTTTGGACTCAGGGATTCCATTATGGATATTGCCAGACGGCATAATCTGAAAGTTGTGGAAGATGCAGCTCAGGGTG
>OGOU01003049.1_pt1 | contig 11118 bp, 7 predicted proteins | sample 1552721 | NCBI WGS metagenome assembly OGOU01 (sample SAMEA2580176, study PRJEB22360) | human gut metagenome | biome: human gut; feature: human-associated habitat; material: faeces | place: Denmark | collected 2008/2010 | reverse complement strand
TCCAGTACAGATATCTATAATTTTCTGCACACAGAAAACGGAAAGACAGAAATTTATAGATTTTGGACAGAATATTTTATGGGCATTATGTGAATGGAATGCTATGATAAATACACTTAAATATACAAAGTGAATAAAAAAGGAGGAAACAAGAAATGAAAAAAAGAATGTACAAGATTATGGCACTTGCCATGACAGCAGCTATGGTGGTACCGATGGCAGCGCAGACAACTGCATTTGCAGCTGACGACAAAGAAATTACTTACTGGAATATCGCGGTAGAGAGCCCGGACAAAGATATTGTTACTGCAGCAGTAGACAAGTTTAACAAAGAAACAAAGTCAGGCTATACTGTAAATCAGGTAGCCATCCAGAACGATACATACAAGGAAAAACTTGTTATCGCGATGAGCTCCGGTGAGTGTCCTGATATGTACTCAAGCTGGTCCGGTGGTCCGATGTATGAATATATTGATTCCGGATTTGCTCAGCCGATTGATGATCTTCTTGATCAGTCCGATGTTAAAGATAAACTTCTGGATGCAGCTATTGAACAGGGAAGCTACAATGGACATGTATATGCGATCCCATATCTGAATGTTTCTCTGGCAGGTATCTTCTACAACAAAGATATGTTTAAACAGTACGGACTTGAAGAACCGAAGACATTAGCTGATCTGGAAAATATCTGTGCAACATTAAAAGAAAACGGAATTACACCTTTTGCACTTGCTAATGCTTCCAAATGGACAGGTTCCATGTACTTCATGTCTCTGGCAGCACGTTATGGCGGACTGGAACCATTCCAGAATGCAGTTGCAGGAACCGGTAAATTCACAGATGACTGCTTCATCAAAGCAGGTGACAAGATTCAGGAGTGGGTTAAAAACGGATACTTCCCGGATGGCGTAAACTCCTTAAGCGAAGATGACGGACAGGCAAAACAGTTAATGTATCAGGAGACAGCAGGTATGCTTCTCTGTGGCTCATGGTATACAGGAACATTCCAGACTGACAGTGAGGAATTCTATCAGAAGATCGGCTGGTTCCCATTCCCTGCAATTGATGATTCCGATGCTGATCCTACAATCCAGATCGGTACTGTAGGTGATCAGTTTATTTCCTTCAACTGTGAAGGTGATAAACTTGCAGCAGCATTTGAATGTGCAACAGATCATTTATCTGATGAAGTTGCAGACATTACATACTCTAACAACAAGATTGTTCCTGTAAAAGATGCAGGAGACCACATCAAAGACCCTGTTGTAAAGGAAATTTTTGATGCAGCTCAGGAAGCATCTTCTATCCAGTTGTGGTATGACCAGTATCTGCCAACATCTGTTGCAACTGCACATCTTGATGGCTTACAGGAAGTATTTGGTCTGACAAAGACTCCTCAGGAAGCACAGGAAGAAATGCAGAAAGCAATGGACGAATATTTAAGTACCAAATCTGATTCCGGCGCAGCAGATGATACTGCAGAAGAAGCTACAGATGATGCAGCAGCAGATGATGCTGAATAATCTTTAAAGGAAAGCAGGCATTCATTCTGACCTGAGTAAGGGTAGAAAAGAAGGGTTCTGCACATGCTGAAAGTGCAGAACCCTTTATCTTGAAAAACAATATGTGAGTACACAGAGCGTGCTTGAAAAATCATTTCAATGTCAAATTACATATCAGACAGCATGTCAGAAAATATATAAAAACCATCTCAGAAATATATCTCTAACATATTCCGAAAGCATTTTTCAAACATACTCTGGCATACGTTAGGTCAGATGATCAAATCTCAGAAAGTATTAAAAAGGAGGCACCAAAATGAATGAAAAAGGGATATCTCTGGTTCAGTTAAGACAGAGAAAAACACGTCAGACAGCAGCACTTTTTCTGGCACCTGTTATCATTTTATTAGTAGTATTTATCGCGTATCCGATTATTGATACATTTATTACAAGCGGATACCAGTGGAATGGTATTTCCGCAGACAAGAAGATGGTAGGACTTGCAAACTGGGCAAAACTGATCAAAGATACAAAATTCTGGATAGCATTTAAGAACAACGTTATTATCATGATCTTATCTATCATTATCCAGATTCCGTTAGGACTTGCAATGGCAACATTCCTTGACTTTGGCGGTAAGAAACTTACAATTTTCAAGGTTATCTGGTTTATTCCAATGCTTATGTCTTCTGTTGCAATTGGTTTCCTTTTCACATACGCACTTGCAACAAACGGAGGTATTGTCAGCACAATTTCCGGATGGTTCGGAGGGGGCAACATTGACCTTCTTGGTAATCCAAAATTAGCATTGCTCACAGTTATTCTTATCATTGCATGGCAGTTTACACCATTCTACATGGTTTACTTTATGGCTGGTTATACAAACATCCCATATGATGTATTTGAAGCAGCAAGAATCGATGGTGCTACAAGAGGACAGTATTTCTGGAAGATTGCACTTCCACTTCTTATTCCGTCAATTAAGAGTGCAGCTATCCTTTCAATGGTTGGATCTCTGAAATACTTCGATCTGATCTATGTTATGACAGGTGGCGGTCCTGGTACTGCTACAGAGCTGATGGCAACCTATATGTACAAAGAATCATTCAAGAACTTTAACATGGGTTATGGCTCAGCTATTGCAGGAGGTATGTTTATCCTGATTACAATGGTATCTATGATTACTATGAAACTTATAAACGGAAAACAGGAGGATTAAGGGATGGACAGCTATAAGAAAAGTAGAAGAAAAAGCATCATAGCCTGGGTCATTGCTTTTGTTCTTGCTATCGGTGCAGCAATTGTATCATTTACACCTTTTATATTCATGGTGCTGAACTCATTCAAAGAGAAATTTGAGATGCTTACCAAGGGTGTATTCCAGCTTCCTGATCAACTGAACTGGTCCAATTACACTGAGGTACTTACAGGAGGGTTTGCAAATTACTTCAAGAACAGTGTGATCGTTCTTGCAATCTCCCTGATCCTGCTGCTGTTTATTTCAGCATGCGCTTCTTATCCTCTGGCAAGATTTAAGTTTAAAATGGCACAGCCGATTTATGCGATTATTGTAGCCTGTATGTCTATTCCTGTACATATTACATTGATCCCTGTATTCAAAATGTCAAAGTCAACAGGACTTTATGATACAATCTGGTCACTGGTCGGACCGTATGTCGCATTCGCAGTTCCGATTTCCGTATTTATCCTGACCAGCTTTATGAAAGAGATTCCGAGAGAAATCGAAGAATCTGCTGAAATTGACGGATGTGGAAAGATTCAGATGTTCTTCTCCATGATCCTGCCGCTTTCCAAACCCGGAATGGCGACACTGGCAATTTACAATGGTGTAAATATGTGGAATGAATTCTCATTTGTAAATACACTGACACAGTCTGCCCAGAATCGTACCCTGCCGCTGGCAATCTGGGAATTCCAGGGACAGTATTCTATGAATACACCAATGATCATGGCGGTTCTTACATTAACACTTTTACCAATGGTTATCATGTTTATTATTTTCCAGGATAAACTGGTAAAAGGTATGACTGCAGGTGCTGTAAAGGGTTGATTCTTTCTGCGAAATCTGTTGTATCCATTTACCATTGAACATGGTATGATATTGGGGAGATAAAATCACCCCTGATCATGTGGGTATATGTGAAATTATGTGACAGATGAGGAAAGACAACATGAACAAATGGAAAACAAAATTCAGCTACTGGAAATTTGATAAAAAAATACTTTTACTTGTGACCGTCAGTATTCTTATTGTAACGCTGACGGTTGCAGGTGTTTCTCTGACTTTTTCTATAGCATCGATGAAAGAGCAGTCTGTAGAACTTCTGCAGATGCAGAATAATACAGTTGCGGAATCTTTTAAGGGATCAATGGATTCATATAAAGAAATCGTATTGGGTACGATCATGGATGATTCTGTGCAGAATTACTGCAGGCAGGTGCAGAAAAATGAGCTGAAGACAGCAGACATTGATGCAGTTTACAGCAAGCTGGAGAATCTGAATAATATGTATGAGAGTCTGAACTTTGCTGCCATTGTCAGTTCGGATTATAAAAGTTACTACTACAGAGGAAAGGGTTCTTTATCAGTTACGCAGTTTGAAGAAGTGTATCCCCAGGCATATGAGAGAAGCAAATATGCGCAGAAAGGAACGCTGAAAGTTTCCTATAACAACGATTATTATAACGATTATTATAAAGGGAACAGATATACATTGAGTCTGTATTATCCATTATATGATACCAGAAAAGTATCTGATGCAAGAGGGCTTCTGTGCATGAATTTCGATGATCCGGCAGTACAGAGGATGCTGGCTGTAGGAGATTCTTCAGCAGAAACAAGAGTAGTTGACACAGGTGGAATGATACTGCTTTCGAATGATAAAGAGGAGACAGGCCGTTACGTAAATTATATAGATGAGATGGAAAAAGGGATACAGATATTTACAAAGAATGGGAATATGTATGTATGCCAGAAGATTAAGAACTGGAATTATTATGTAGTCAGTTCGATTTCTTTTTATAAACTGATGGAATCAGGATTCCATATAATGGTTGTTGTGATTCTGGTTCTGATCATAGTGCTGATCATAGTAAGCATTATAATAAGAGCACTGGTCAGGAAAATGTATCAGCCCCTTAATAAGGTAGTATCTAAGATGGATTATGTTGCAACAGGTTCCCTGAGAACAAGAATCAATGTTGACAATATGGGCGAGGATTTTGCCAAGCTTGCAATTGGTTTTAACTCTATGATGGATGAAATCGAGGTGTTGATGGAACAGGTAAAACTGGAACAGCATCAGCTGGAGCAGATCCGTTTTAATGCCCTTCAGTCGCAGATCCAGCCACATTTTCTTTATAATACACTGGAATGTATCCACTGGCAGGCGATTGCCGAAGGAAATAAAGAGATTTCCACAATGGTAAAGGCACTGGCGAAATATTACAGGATCTGTCTCAGCAAAGGACATGACGTGATCACGATCAGAGAAGAAGTAGAGCATATCAGGAATTATATGATTATCCAGAACATGAGATACGACAACATTATCGGAAGTGAGATTGTTGTAGAATCTCAGGTGGAAGAAAGCCTGATACCGAAGCTGACCCTGCAGCCACTGGTAGAGAATTCCATTTATCATGGAATGAAAGTAAAAGAGGGAAAAACAGGTACACTTTATCTTACAGCATATAAAAATGAGGATGAAGTTATCATAAAAGTATCAGATACAGGCACAGGAATGAGTCAGGAACAGATAGATGAAATGAATGAACAGCTCTCCAGATACGAGGATTCCTTTGGATATGGAGTGCGAAACGTAAACAAGAGGATTGAACTTCTTTTTGGGGAGGGATATGGTCTTAATTACCAGAAGAATGATTCGGGTGGAGTAACTGTCGTGATCCATCTGCCATATCAGACAGAAATCAAAAAGAACACAGCAGGAGGCGAGTGGACGTGTGTATAGAGTACTGATTGTTGATGACGAAAAGATGATACGCATGGGGATGAAAAATGCAATAGACTGGAAGAAACTGGGAGTAGATGACGTATTTACTGCTGCGTCAGGAAACGAGGCTTTGAAGATTCTTAAAGAAGAAGGTCCTGAAATTATGGTTACAGATATCCAGATGACAGAAATGACAGGACTGGAACTGATTAAAGCGGCCAGAGAATCAGTACCTGAACTGCGTGTGATCGTGCTTACAGGCTTTGATAATTTTGAGTATGCAAGAGAGAGCCTGCGGCTTCAGGTGCAGGATTTCTTCCTGAAACCGATTGATGAAGATGATCTTTTCAATGCGATAGAAAAGCAGATAAAAGAACTGAAAGAGCAGGAAAACAAAGAGCAGAATCAGGCCAGAGTGTGGCGCTCTCAAGGCTCTGTAGTGCAGATGAGACTGGAGCAGTGCATGAGAAATTTGGTGCATACAAAAGCAGATAAAGAGATGCAGTTGTATATTCTCCAGAAAGATTTTCAGTTTGATATTAAGCAGAAAATGAGCCTGATTCTTCTGGAACAGGGAATGTATACAGAACAGCAGAATGACGGAAAATTCCGTGCAATGACTGTTAAAAATGTCTGCATGAGCATGGTGGATTCCCAAAACAGAGGAATCACATTTGTAGATGATGACGGTACGATTGCGATTGTCTGTTTTGAAAAGGATGATGACGACAGCGTTCTGGAACAGATTGAAGAATTGTCGGATGTGCTGAAGGATGAATTTGAATATAAACCAAAGATTACGGTTGGAAGTGCTGTGCAAGGATTTGAAAATCTGGCAATTTCCTACAATGATGCCAGATATCTTCTGGAACATGAAAAAAAGAATATTCAGGACATTATACAGACGATGGGGGCTCAGAACAAGAAGAAAATCTTCTGGGAAATCTATGCAGAACTGCGAAATATCATGATTTCCAATATAGGAACTCCAGATTATGTACTAAAGGCATTTAATACCTTTACTAAGGCAACGGAATCCTATAATCTTTCTCCTTCTGCTGTGCGCAGATGTTGTTTTGAGATTGCCTCCGCTCTGATTTTTTCCTACATGGAAGAATCGTGTGAGGTAGAAGAAGGAAAGTTGGATGCACTCTCCAAGAGTCTGTCATCAGCAGGAAAAGAAGAGGCCTGTGAGATTACGAGAATGTTTATTGAGCAGCTCATTGAAAATGATGAAGAGGATGTACATTATACCATTTCCAATGCCAGACACTATATAGATGAGCATCTTGCAGAGGATATTTCGGTTTCCAGCATTGCGGAAAGTCTCTATATCACACCGAATTATTTCTCCAGATTATTTAAGCGGATTACAGGTGAAGGATGTAATGAATACATTGTCAGAAAGAGGATTGAGAAGGCGAAGAGCCTTCTGGAAACTACCAGCATCAAGACTGGAAAGATTGCTATGATGGTAGGATACAGAGATACGAATTATTTCTCACTGGCATTTAAGAAACATACAGGAAAATCTCCGACGAAATACAGAGAAGAAATGCAGAATACATAATGCAGGAGTAGCGGGCTGCGCTGAGGCTTTGTTAATACCTGCTGAATAATTATCAAATTATATAAACAGGAGGATCTGAAATGAAAGATCACAGAAAAGAAAGAGCAGAAGCAAGAAAAAAAGCAGAAAAACTGGTATCACAGATGACGCTTCTGGAGAAGGCTTCCCAGTTAAAATACGATGCTGCTCCCGTGAAAAGACTGGGTGTTCCGGCATACAATTACTGGAATGAAGCACTGCATGGAGTGGCCAGAGCAGGTGTGGCAACCATGTTCCCACAGGCAATTGCGATGGCTGCAGTATTTGACGATGAAGAGATGAAAAAAGTTGGCGATATCATTGCAACTGAGGGAAGAGCAAAATACAATGCATATTCTGCAAAAGAAGACAGAGATATTTACAAGGGTCTTACTTTCTGGTCCCCCAATGTAAACATTTTCAGAGATCCGAGATGGGGCAGAGGGCATGAAACCTATGGTGAGGATCCATATCTGACGTCCAGACTTGGCGTGAAATTCGTAGAAGGAATCCAGGGTGACGGACCTGTAATGAAAGCGGCAGCATGTGCAAAGCATTATGCAGTGCACAGCGGTCCGGAATCGCTCAGACATGAATTTGATGCACAGGCAAGCATGAAGGATATGTGGGAAACATATCTTCCGGCTTTTGAAGCGCTTGTAACAGAAGCGGATGTTGAGGCTGTAATGGGTGCTTATAACAGGACAAACGGAGAACCCTGCTGTGCACATAAATATCTTATGGAAGATGTCCTGAGAGGAAAATGGAAATTCGAAGGTCATTATACTTCTGACTGCTGGGCAATCCGTGACTTTCATGAACATCACATGGTAACTTCCACACCAAGACAGTCCGCTGCTATGGCATTAAATGCAGGATGTGACCTGAACTGTGGAAATACATATCTTCATATGATGGGAGCTTATCAGGATGGACTGGTAACAGAAGAGAAAATTACAGAATCCGCAGTAAGACTGCTGACAACCAGATATCTGCTGGGTCTGTTTGACGGAAGTGAATATGATAAGATACCGTATAGTGTGGTAGAGTGCAAAGAGCACATTGATGAAGCTCTTAAGATGGCAAGAAAGAGCTGCGTACTTCTGAAGAATGATGGAGTTCTTCCGATTGATAAAACAAAAGTAAATACTATTGGTGTCATTGGCCCGAATGCAGACAGCCGTGCAGCTCTTATTGGAAATTATCATGGAACATCTTCAGAATATATTACTGTTCTTGAAGGAATCCGTGAAGAAGCAGGTGACGATGTAAGGATCCTTTACTCTCAGGGATGTGATTTATATAAAGACAAAGTTGAAAATCTGGCATGGGATCAGGACAGAATTTCTGAGGCAGTAATTACAGCGGAAAACAGCGATGTAGTCATACTCTGCGTAGGTCTTGATGAGACTCTGGAGGGAGAAGAAGGAGATACCGGAAACAGTGATGCATCCGGGGACAAAGTTGATCTTCATCTTCCGAAAGTACAGGAAGAACTGATCGAGAAAGTAACAGCAGTAGGAAAACCTACCATTGTAGTTCTGATGGCAGGAAGTGCGATTGACCTGAATTATGCGCAGGATAACTGTAATGGAATCCTTCTTGCATGGTATCCGGGAGCAAGAGGCGGACGTGCAATAGCAGATCTTCTCTTCGGAAAAGAATCTCCATCAGGAAAACTTCCGGTTACTTTTTATAAAGACCTGGAAGGAATGCCGGAATTCACAGATTACTCTATGAAAAACAGAACTTACCGTTATATGGAAAAAGAGGCACTTTATCCATTTGGATACGGACTTACATACAGTGATACCTGCGTAACAGAAGCAGAGGTTGTCGGTGAAGTATCAGCAGAGTCCGATATCATGTTAAAAGCAACTGTTAAGAACAATGGAACAGTAGATACAGATGAAGTTGTTCAGGTGTATATCAAAGACCTTGATTCTCCGCTTGCAGTTCGTAACTACAGTCTCTGCGGATTTAAGAGAGTATCTCTGAAAGCGGGAGAAGAGAAATCTGTAGAATTTACAATATCTAATAAAGCAATGAATATAGTTGATGAAGATGGAAATCGTTACATCGCAGGAAAACATTTCCGTTTATTTGCAGGAGTATCCCAGCCGGATACAAGAAGTGCAGAACTGACAGGACATAAGCCTGCTGAGGTAGAAATTGCACTTTAACCGAACGGAGTAAGTATTCTGTTTCAATTGCGAAAAGTAACATAAAATAAAAACCATATTATATATGGACAGGAGGAATACAGACATGAAAAACAAAATTAAAAAAATATTACTTCTTGGAATGACAGCCATGTTTACTGCCGGTGCAGCAGGCACAGCAGTTATATCCTGTCCTGTATGGGCAGATGAAGCAGAACAAAACTCTGAGACTGCAGAAGAGCCAAAAGCAGAAGATGCAGCTGTGGAAGAAAAAATTGCTGATCAGACAGATGATAAAACAGAAAATACAGATTTAAAAACTGTAGAACATCCAAGAATGTCTGCCTATTCCATTCGAAAGGACGGCGAAGAAGTATTTCAGATCAAACAGGAACCGGCAGATTATAAGATGGATTTCGACTACTGGGAAATTACCAATCCGTATGATGAGATTGCAACAGTAAACACAGAGAATATGTATGAAATGTTTGGAGTGCTGGCTGCTTTTGATCTCAGCAACGGCGTCGATGCAGCAAATACAGATACCGGACTGGATAATACAAAGACATATTTTACAGTAGATTTTGTAAATACAGTTAACGATGACACAGCAAAAGAAACGCAGGATGCAGATGCAACAGCAACAATTCTTATTGGAAATACAGATGAGAATGGTGACTATTATGCATGCGTAAAAGGATACGAAGAGGCTGTTTATCTGCTTTCAAAAGAGTCAGTGAACAGTCTTCTGGGACTGAAACCATTTAATTTGATCCTGAAGATTCCGGCATTGGTAAATATTGATACACTTGACAGTGTGGATATAAGCATTGGAAAGAAAACCTATACCATGAAGCTGGATGGCAGCGATTATAAATTCGGAAAGAAAACTGTAAAGAAGGAGAAATTTACTGAATTGTATCAGGCGCTTCAAAGTATAATGCTTGATTCGGAAGTCGAAGAAACAAAAGATGCAGCAGATAAGGAAGAAGTGCTGACTGTAACATTCCACAGAAACACAGAAGAAGCTCCGGAAGTAACTCTGAAATATTTTGCATATGATGATACTTATGATAGTCTGGAAATCAATGGAACCGAGAGATTTCTTGTGAAAGCGGAAGATGTGGATGCACTGGTAAAACAGATTAAAAAAGCGTTTTAATCGAATCGAATCTGTTATTTGCTACAGAGCTCAGCAGAGAAACATAATATGTAGTATCCTAATTTATATCATAAAATATTTTGGCACACGGACAAATGTCTTTTGAGGATTGACACGGTGGATAGAATTGGTTATAATCGGAATAATTACTGAGCGTATAACAAAGGAGGATTACTAAGATGTATTCAATCGACGACGTAGCAAAGACAGACAAGGATATCGCAGATCTGATCGAGGCGGAGCTTGCACGCCAGAATTCCCATATTGAGCTGATCGCTTCAGAGAACTGGGTAAGTAAAGCAGTTATGGCAGCAATGGGAAGCCCTCTTACTAATAAATATGCGGAAGGATATCCGGGGAAGAGATTTTACGGCGGATGTTCCTGCGTGGATGAGGTGGAAGCTCTTGCAATCGAACGTGCGAAAGAATTATTCGGATGTGAATATGCAAATGTACAGCCGCACTCCGGAGCACAGGCAAACATGGCAGTCTTTTTTGCAATGCTGCAGCCGGGAGATACTGTAATGGGTATGAATCTGGATCACGGCGGACATCTGACACATGGAAGTGCTGCAAATATGTCCGGAACCTACTTCAAGCCAGTATATTATGGAGTAAATGATGACGGCGTGATCGATTATGAAGAAGTCAGAAGAATTGCAATTGAGAATAAACCAAAGCTGATTGTAGCAGGTGCAAGTGCTTATGCCAGAGTTATTGATTTTAAGAA